>WNFI01606734.1_pt1 | contig 120728 bp, 109 predicted proteins | sample 5400471 | NCBI WGS metagenome assembly WNFI01 (sample SAMN13153348, study PRJNA577476) | soil metagenome | isolation source: 100 cm saprolite on Douglas fir-dominated hillslope | place: USA:California | collected 2013-09-17
AGCGCTCGGAAAGCGCGGCATTCTACCCGAAAACACCTGCGGCCGGTCAATCCGGACTGTCTGCTGAAAAACAGAAAAGCCCGCTTAAGCGGGCTTTTCTGTTTGCATGGAACCGCTTCAGTTCTGATGAATGTCCCTGTCCTTGGTTTCCCTGAGGAACAATATTCCGATCACCACGGTCATCACGGCCACCACGATCGGATACCACAGGCCGTAATAGATATCGCCCGTGGCTGCCACCATCGCCGTCGCGGTGAGCGGCAGCATGCCGCCGAACCAGCCGTTGCCGATGTGATAAGGCAGTGACATCGAGGTATAGCGGATCCGCGTCGGGAACAATTCGACCAGGAAGGCTGCAATCGGCCCGTACACCATCGTCACATAGAGCAGCATGATGACCAGTATCAACAAGGTCATGCCGTAGTTCACCTTGGTCTTGTCCGCCGGCCCGGGATAGCCGGCAGCTTTCAACGCCTCGTCCACCTTGGCCTTGTCCCAGCCTTCAAGCGTGACATCCCCTACTTTGGTGACGACCGTTTTACCTTCCACCGCGGGAAGCGAGCTGAAGGACAGGCCCTGTTTGGTCAAATGGTCCTTCACCTGGTCACACTCGGTGAACTTGCTCCAGGGTCCGACGAAAATATGGAAGCTGCAGTCGGTCGCCGCCACCGAGATCTTGGTGTTCTGCTGAAATTGTTCGAGCGCCGGGTTGACGTAATGGGTCAGCGCCTGGAACAGCGGGAAATAAGTCAACGCTGCGATCAAGCAGCCCACCAGAATGATCTTGAGACGACCTATCTTGTCGGAAAGCCAGCCGAAGAATATGAAGAATGGCGTGCCGATCAGCAAAGACGCGCCGATGAGCATATAGGCCGTCACGAACTCCAGCTTCAGGGTAATGATCAGGAAGAACAGCGCGTAGAACTGGCCGGTATACCAAACCACGCCCTGACCTGCGGTGGCACCGAGCAGCGCCAGCAATACGAATTTATTGTTGGGGTAGCGCAAAAAACTGTCCGTCAGCGGCGCCTTGGATCCCTTGCCTTCGGACTTCATCTTCGTGAACACCGGCGACTCTTCCAGTTTAAGCCGGATGTAGACGGAAAATGCCAGCAGGATCACCGAGAACCAGAACGGAATCCTCCAGCCCCAATCGGCAAAAATCTTGGCGTCCATCTCGACGCGGCAGATTCCGATCACCAACAGCGCCAGGAAAAAGCCCAGCGTTGCAGTGGTCTGTATCCAGCTCGTGTCGTAGCCGCGCCGATGATTCGGCGCGTGCTCGGCCACGTAGGTTGCCGCGCCGCCATATTCGCCGCCGAGCGCAAGCCCCTGCAGCAGCCGCAATGACACCAGCAGAATCGGGGCACCCCAGCCGATGGCCTCGTAGGTCGGTAGCAGGCCGACGGCAAAGGTCGCGCCGCCCATGACGATAATGGTAACCAGGAACGTGTATTTGCGACCTACCAGGTCACCGATCCGGCCGAACACCAGCGCTCCGAACGGACGGACCAGAAAGCCGGCGGCGTAAGTCGCAAACGCCGACAACAGGGCGGCCGTTTCATTGCCTTTCGGAAAGAACAATGCCGCGAAGAACGGCGCCAGTGTTGCGTACAGATAGAAGTCGTACCACTCGAAAACCGTGCCGAGCGAGGAAGCGAAGATGACCCGCTTCTCTTCGGGCTTGAAATCCGGATGATTCTTGTCGTGAACGCTGGTTGCGGGGCCAGTCATGTTCTTTCCTCCCGGTTGATTATTGCTGCGGCAGTCGGGGCGCCGACGCAGTCTGACCGACAGTTTAATTGCCGAGCCCGGGCTATTGTCAACGTCATGCTACGCCGCGGTTGCAGCAAACCTGAACGGCCGCTACGGGGAAGGCGTTGTCCATCGTCCAAAACCCCGCCGAAGCGGGGCTTTTCAATCTTCGAGAGCAACCGGAAGCTCTTACATATCCATGCCGCCCATGCCACCCATACCGCCCATGCCGCCGCCACCGCCGTGGGAATGGTCTTCCTTCGGCGACTCAGCCACCATCGCCGCAGTTGTCAGGATCAGACCGGCTACCGAAGCAGCATTCTGCAGTGCGTAGCGGGTAACCTTGGTGGGATCGAGCACGCCCATCTCCATCATGTCCCCGTACTCGCCCGTCGCGGCGTTGTAGCCGAAATTGCCCTTGCCTTCGGCAACCTTGTTGAGCACGACTGACGGCTCATCGCCGGCGTTGGCGACGATCCAGCGCAGCGGCTCTTCCAGCGCACGAATGACGATCTTGATACCCGCTTCCTGATCGTGATTTTCGCCCTTGAGCTTGGTAATCGCACTACGCGCCCGAATCAAGGCAACTCCACCGCCCGCCACGATGCCTTCCTCGACTGCAGCACGCGTCGCGTGCAGCGCGTCTTCGACGCGAGCCTTCTTTTCCTTCATTTCGACTTCGGTTGCAGCACCCACTTTGATCAGCGCCACACCACCGGCCAGCTTGGCAACACGCTCCTGCAGCTTTTCCTTGTCGTAATCGCTGGTGGCTTCGTCGATCTGCTTGCGGATCGACTTGACCCGGCCTTCGATGGTCTTGCCGTCGCCCGCACCGTCGATGATGGTCGTCTCTTCCTTGCCGATTTCGATGCGCTTGGCCTGGCCGAGGTCTTTCAGCGCGGCCTTCTCGAGGGAAAGCCCAACCTCTTCCGCGATGACGGTACCGCCGGTCAGGATGGCAATGTCTTCGAGCATGGCCTTGCGACGATCGCCGAACCCCGGTGCCTTCACTGCGCAGGTCTTGAGGATGCCGCGAATGTTGTTGACCACGAGGGTTGCCAACGCTTCGCCGTCGACGTCCTCGGCGACGATCAGCAACGGACGTCCGGCCTTGGCGACCTGTTCCAGAATCGGCAGCAATTCGCGGATGTTGGAGACCTTCTTGTCGTGCAGAAGGACGTAGGGATTGTCCAGAATCGAAATCTGACGATCCGGATTGTTGATGAAGTAAGGCGACAGATAGCCGCGGTCGAACTGCATGCCTTCCACGACTTCCAGTTCATCCTCGAGGCCCTGACCGTCTTCGACGGTGATCACGCCTTCCTTGCCGACTTTTTCCATGGCTTCGGCAATTTTCTGTCCGATCACGGCGTCGGAATTTGCGGAGATCGAGCCAACCTGGGCGATTTCCTTGCCGGTGGTGCAGGGCCTGGAGATCTTCTTTAGTTCTTCGACAACGGAAATGACGGCCTTGTCGATGCCACGCTTCAGGTCCATCGGGTTCATGCCGGCGGCCACGAACTTCATGCCTTCCTGCACGATCGCCTGTGCCAGCACGGTGGCAGTGGTGGTACCGTCACCAGCGACATCCGAAGTCTTGGAAGCCACCTCCTTGACCATCTGGGCGCCCATGTTTTCGAACCTGTCCTTGAGCGGGCACGGGCGGAGTCGTGAAATTTGACGTCTTTTGCTGCCATAAGAATTTGCTCCTGAAATTGGGTTGGAACTTGATGGTTGCTTTAGGCTGCTTCGACGACACCCATGATGTCTTCCTCGCGCATCACGAGCAGTTCTTCGCCGTGAACCTTGACGGTCTGGCCGGAATATTTGCCGAACAGGATCTTGTCACCCTTCTTGACATCCAGCGGACGGACCTTGCCGTCTTCCAGGACCTTGCCGTTGCCAACCGCAATCACCTCGCCCTGGTCAGGCTTCTCGGCGGCGGTATCGGGAATCACGATGCCGGAGGCAGTCTTGCGCTCTTCCTCCAGGCGCTTGACGATTACGCGGTCGTGCAAAGGACGGATTTTCATTTCAACTCTCCTTGTTATGGACGAAATCGAGAGCAAAGCTCCCGTTAGCACTCAATGCTTGAGAGTGCTAATAGTAAGGGCGGAGAGATCAAAATTCAAGGGCTTTGGCTTTTCCCGAAGGCCGGATCGCGCCCAACAGCATGTAAGCAGGTGCTTACACAACAGGAATGCCAGACGGTCGCTCTGATTCGACCTTAGGGCGCGGGTAGAATCTCAGTTGATAACGGAAGGCGAACCGGGTACGCCAAATCGATAAACCGTTTTCCCCGCGCCATGGCCGACGGGCGGCACGGATTCTATCGGACACGGTGGAGTCCGTGTGCCGTCAGCACACAACGTGGCGTCATCGGCAAATTCGGCCCAGATGCCACGATAAACAGGACGAAACATCCACATCAGATAGCCGCGGCGAGCCGCCAGATGAACCAGGTCTGCAGCATCCGGGGCCTCCGCAACCACAACCTGAAAATCGTTGAGTGAATAGGGGAATGAACCGAAGGCCTGCAAACATTCCAGGGCTTCACTTGAATCGGCCCCAGGCCGGGCGCAACCGGCTCGCTCAGCCCGAGCCACATCCCAAGCACCGAGTTCCCAACCCGCCTCCATAGCCGCGCGATCCAGCGTCGCCAAGTCACTCCAGCGATAATTGACCTGAAGGGCCGAGCTAGGGATCGGCGTATACGCCACCGTTTCTGCTTCTTCGAGTTCGATGATTTTTTCTTCGACAAAACCATGCCAATGCAGCGTCAGGATCACCGGGGTATCCGGACAAGGGACAGCGGCGACAGTGATCGCCACCAAAGGCAGGGGTTTGGCTGCTATGCGCTGCGTAATGGTCTCCAGCAAATTCATGCGTGACTCCTTTGCGTCGGAAAGTGGGCACCCATAAAAAAGCAAAGCATCATCAATGCCTGATCGTCTGGCAGCCAAAACTGCAGAGCGCCAACACCCCCAAGCTTGATTCACCGGCCAAAAAATGTCTTACTGCGCCCGATGTTCAGCCGCGCCGTTTCTTGCACTGTCTTCCGATGAATCCCAGATTCTCGCGCAATCGGGATCTGCTCTCCCGCAGCCTGCGCTCCGTGTGGCATCCCTGCACCCAGATGAAGCATCACGAGCAGATGCCGCTGATACCGATCTCGCGCGGCGATGGCGTGTGGCTGTATGACTTCGACGGCAACCGTTACCTCGACGCGGTCAGCTCCTGGTGGGTCAACCTGTTCGGGCATGCCAACCCGCGCATCAACGCGGCTGTTGCCGACCAGCTCGGCAGGCTTGAACACGTAATCCTGGCTGGATTCACACACGAACCCGTCGTGCAACTTTCCGAACGCCTGTCGGCTCTGACCGGGTTGTCGCATTGTTTCTACGGCAGCGACGGCGCATCTGCGGTGGAGATCGCGCTGAAGATGAGCTTCCACTATTGGAAAAATAGCGGGCGGCCCGAAAAAACGGGGTTTGTCAGTCTCAAGAATGGCTACCACGGGGAAACGCTGGGAGCATTGTCGGTCACCGATGTTCCCTTGTTCCGGGATACCTATGCGGCGCTGTTGCGGCAGAGCACGCAGCTTCCGTCGCCGGACTGGCGCAATGCGCATCCCGGCGAAACAGCCGAGGATGTTGCCCTTCGCGCGGCAGGGGAGCTGGAGAAATATCTCGCCGCTCAGCATGGGCAGACCGCGGCCCTGATTGTCGAACCGCTGGTTCAGGCTGCGGGCACAATGGCCATGTACCATGCGAGCTTTCTACGCGAAGCGCGGACTCTGTGCAATCGCTACGGCGTGCACCTCATCGCGGATGAAATCGCGGTCGGATTCGGGCGCACGGGTAATTTTCTCGCCTGCGAACAAGCCGGCATTCGTCCCGACTTCGTCTGCCTTTCCAAGGGCATCACTGGTGGTTACCTGCCGCTGTCCGTAACGATGACGAGCGACGACATCTATCGGGCGTTCTACGACGACGAAATGGCGCGCGGCTTCCTGCATTCCCATTCCTATTCCGGCAACGCGCTCGCCTGTCGCGCCGCGCTGGCTGTGCTGGATATTTTCGAGCAGGACGACGTGATCGCCGCCAATCGGGCCAAGTCCGCACAGATTTCCGCCCGCTGTCAGAAGATCGCCCGGCACGCGAGTGTGAGACAGTTTCGCAATACCGGCATGATCTGGGCGTTCGAGGTCGCAACGGATGATCCGCTGTTCCCGCGCAAGTTCTATGGCGCAGCGCTGGACCGGGGATTGTTGCTGCGCCCACTGGGGAATACCGTTTATTTCATGCCACCGTATATCATCGAAGAAGACCACATGGACATGCTCGTCGCGGGCACCTGCGCAATCCTGGATAGCATGGAATTAAGCGATTCCGATCACGCTGTTCCTGGGCCGGGCCGCGCGTGAATTCGATGCTCTTGCGCTTCACGTTGTTGCTGCTCGCATTGCCCGCAAGCGTGAGCGCCACGGTCCCGACCGATCTGCCTGGGGACATATCGGCCGCCCTCGCACAAGCCGGCATCCCCGAAAGCGAGGTCGGCATCTACGTTTACGATCTCACCAGCGATCGTGAGGTGTTGTCCTTCGGAGCCGACCGGGCACTTAATCCGGCTTCAGCCATGAAGCTGCTCACCACCTTCGCAGCGCTCGAATTGCTCGGCCCGGCCTATACATGGAAGACCGAAGCCTGGCTGGATGGCAAGCTTGATGGCGACCGGCTCAATGGCAACCTGGTATTGAAAGGGTACGGCGATCCGAAATTCAGCATAGAAAGTCTCTGGCTGTTTCTGCGTGATCTGCGCCATCGCGGCCTGCGCGATATTGGAGGAGACTTGTTGCTGGATCGCAGCTATTTCGCGATCGACAGCCACAATCCCGCGCTGTTCGATAACGAGCCTTCGCGGCCGTATAACGTCGGCGCGGACGCGCTGCTGATCAATTACAAGACATTCCGGGTACAGTTCGTGCCGGACGAGGCAAAACAAACAGTTGGCATCTACTCGGAACCGGCCCTGCCGCAGACACTTGTGGTGAACAATCTCCGGCTCGGGCCGGGAAGCTGCGACGTGTGGCCGGAGAAACCCGCGATCAATGAGAATACCCTGACGTTTTCCGGCGTGTTTCCATCCGGGTGTGGCGAGAAATTTCGCTATTTCAGCCTGCTCCCGGCGAACGACTACGCGCAAACGCTGTTCCGGCAGGTCTGGCAGCAGGTCGGCGGCAACTGGTCTGGAGCCGTGCGGGACGCCGAAATTCCCGTAACGGCAAAGCTCTTCGCCACCTGGGAATCCCCGCCACTCTCGGAACTGATTCGCGACGTCAACAAGTTCAGCATCAACGTCATGGCGCGGCAGATATTCCTTACCCTGGGCGCGCGCGAGAATCCGCCGGCGTCGCTGGAAAAATCGCAGCGCGCAGTGCGCGAATGGCTTGAACGCCGCGGACTTTTCTTTCCCGAGCTGGTGGTCGAAAACGGCGCAGGCCTGTCGCGCTCCGACAGGATCAGTTCGCATCACCTCGCCCAGGTGCTGATCGCAGCCTATCGCAGCGCGCTGATGCCGGAATACACGGCTTCCCTGCCGCTGACTGCAATTGACGGCACGATGAAAAGGCGGTTGGGGAATTCGCCGGTGGCCGGCCAGTCGCACATGAAAACGGGCTATCTCGAAGGCGTACGGGCGATCGCCGGTTATACCCTGGACGCGCAAGGACGAATGCTTGCTGTGGTCCTGATCATCAACCATGCGGGCGCGCGCAACGCGCAACCCGTGCAGGACGCGCTGCTGGAATGGGTATATTCGGAGCAACTCTCGCGTTGATGTCGGCTGTCTTGCCCCCTGCGCCTGCCGGCTGCAACCAGCCGGGGAGCTTGTGCGATAATTCCCGACGTCATCTTCGCGTTTCCCCGTGAAAAAAGCCCCACTCAACATCGTGATCCTTGCTGCTGGCAAGGGGTCGCGCATGCATTCCCGGCTCCCCAAGGTCTTGCACGCGATCGGCGGCAAGCCCATGCTCGGTCACGTACTTGAACGAGCGGGCGCCCTGCGGTCCGACTGCACGATTGTCGTCTACGGCTACGGCGGCCAGGCGATTCCATCCGCGTTCGGACATGCCGCCGTTGAATTCGTACGCCAGGAACCCCAGCTCGGCACCGGTCATGCGGTTCAGCAGGCGCTTCCCTACTTGCGCGCGGGAGGAACAACGCTGGTGTTGTATGGGGACGTTCCGCTCACGCGCGACGCCACGCTGGAGAAACTGATCTCCAGACCCGGGCTGCGATTGCTGACTGCGACGCTCGACGATCCGGAGGGATACGGCCGCATCGTGCGCGACAAAACCGGCCGTATTGTCCGCATAGTCGAGGAGAAGGACGCGAGTGCCCAGGAAAAAAGCATCCGCGAGATCAATACCGGAATTCTTTGCGCGCCCACTGACATACTGCATCGTTTGCTGTCGAAGCTGACCAACCGTAACGCGCAAAAAGAGTATTACCTGACCGACATTGTAGCGCTGGCAATCGACTCGAAAACCGCGGTGACCACAACCCAACCGGCGGACAATTGGGAGATCCTGGGCGTGAACAGCAAAGACCAGCTGGCCTATCTTGAGCGTGTTCAGCAATTGCAGAACGCCCGCGGCCTGATGGCACGGGGCGTGACGCTTGCCGATCCATGGCGGTTCGACATGCGCGGTGAACTCGATTGCGGCAATGATGTCTTTATCGACGTGAACTGCATATTCGAAGGCAGGGTCCGGCTCGCCGATGATGTGAAAGTCGGCGCAGGTTGCGTGCTTCGCAATGTCGACATCGGCGCAGGCAGCGAGATTGCCCCTTACTCGCATCTCGATGGCGCCGTGGTCGGGGCCAACTGCAGGATCGGCCCGTACGCCAGGCTGCGTCCGGGCACCCGGCTCGCCGATCAGGTCCACATCGGCAACTTCGTTGAAACCAAGGCGACAGAACTCGGCAACAATTCCAAAGCCAACCATCTGAGCTATCTCGGCGACACGACGATTGGCAGAGATGTCAATGTCGGTGCCGGCACCATTACCTGCAATTACGACGGCGCCAACAAACATCGTACCGTGATCGAGGACGACGCGTTCATCGGCTCGGATACGCAACTCGTTGCGCCGGTAACGGTCGGTCGCGGTGCCACGATTGGGGCCGGAAGCACCATCACCAAGGACGCTCCCGCAGATTCGTTGACGCTGTCGCGCTCGAAACAGGTGACGATTCCCGGCTGGAAACGACCGGTCAGGAAGAACGCAAAGTAAAATTGGTTTGTACGTTCAGAACGCGCTAAATCAGCAGGCACCAATCAATGTTTTTATGTGCGGAATCGTAGGCGCAGTCGCTCAGCGTAATGTCGTTCCCATCCTGCTCGAGGGGCTGCGCAAGCTCGAGTATCGCGGCTATGACTCCGCGGGAATCGCGGTGGTCAACGGCGGCCTGCATCGCCTGCGCAGTATCGGGCGCGTGGCTGCGCTCACCGAGATGGCGGATCAGGCCAGGGTTCACGGCAACCTTGGCATCGCACATACTCGCTGGGCGACGCACGGCGTTCCGTCGGAACGAAATGCTCATCCTCATGTCAGCGAAGATGGCCTCGCCGTCGTTCACAACGGCATCATCGAAAATCACGAGGAGATACGCGATCGGCTTTCGGTTGCCGGCTATCATTTCGCCTCCGATACGGACACTGAAGTCGTTGCACATCTGATTCACGTTTACTGGAAGCCGAGCGGCGACTTGTTCGCCGCCGTACGTAAAGCTGTCGCCGAGTTGCGCGGTGCCTATGCGATCGCCGTATTGTCGGAAAAAAATCCCGACGTGCTGGTGGTAGCGCGCAAGGGCGCGCCTCTGCTGCTGGGCCTGGGAAAAGGTGAGAACTTCGCGGCTTCGGACGCCTCTGCGCTGCTGCAGGTCACCAAGAAGATGATCTACCTGGAAGAAGGCGATGTGGCCGAGATCAGTTTGAACGGCGTGCGCATTTGCGACGGCTCAGGCCGTGAAGTGACCCGATCCGTGCATGAAAGCAAATTGTCTGCAGACGCGGTGGAACTCGGGCCGTACCGTCATTACATGCAGAAGGAAATCTTCGAGCAGCCAGGGGCCGTAGCGAATACGCTGGAAATGGTGATCGGCGCGCAATCCATCGTGCCGCAGTTGTTCGGCGTCGAGGCCGATAGCACGATGAAACGCATCAACGCGGTCACCCTGCTCGCCTGCGGAACGAGTTATCACGCCGGTCTGGTCGCGCGCTATTGGATCGAGGCCATCGCAGGCATTCCCTGCTCGGTCGAGATTGCCAGTGAGTTCCGCTATCGGGAAAGCGTACCGAATCCCGATGCGCTGGTCATTGCCATATCCCAGTCGGGAGAAACCGCGGACACGATAGCCGCGCTGCAATTCGCGAAATCGCTCGGGCAGCAACTCACGCTGGCGATATGCAACGTGGCGGAAAGCTCGTTGATCCGGCACGCCAGTCTCAAATTTCTCACGCGCGCAGGACCCGAAATCGGCGTGGCCTCGACCAAGGCGTTTACCACCCAACTCGCAGCACTGTTTTTGTTGACGCTGGTACTGGCCAAAACGCGCAACAGGCTTTCCGCAACCGATGAGCAAAGACATCTGCAAGCCCTGCGGCATCTGCCTTCCGCGCTGAATCAGGTGCTTTCCCTTGAATCCGAGGTTGCAAAATGGGCAAAGCAATTTTCCAATAAGCAGCATGCGCTGTTCCTCGGTCGGGGCATGCACTATCCGATCGCCATGGAAGGCGCGCTCAAGCTCAAGGAGATTTCCTATATCCATGCCGAGGCCTACCCGGCCGGCGAGTTGAAGCACGGGCCACTGGCGCTTGTGGACAAGGAAATGCCGGTCATCGCAATCGCGCCGAATGACGCGCTGCTGGAGAAACTCAAGTCCAACCTGCAGGAAGTGCGCGCTCGCGGCGGCGAACTTTACGTGTTTGCCGATGCCGATTCCCATATCCAGGGTGGCGATGGGGTCCATATCATCCGCATGACCGAGCACGCTGGTTATCTGAGCCCCATCCTGCATACCGTGCCACTCCAGCTGCTCGCGTATCATGCCGCGCTTATCAAAGGCACCGACGTCGACAAACCGCGCAACCTCGCAAAGTCTGTCACGGTCGAATAAGCACGCAAAACGCGATTCGCCCGATAAGCCGGCGAAAATGTTGAACGGAGGAAGACATGCAGAATTTCCTGAAGATGCTGATTACCGCGGCGCTTGCCTTCTTCAGCCTGGTCATTCCGCCGATGGCCGCGGCGAATATGGGTGCGGAGGAATCCAGCGAGAGCAGTGATCCAAACTTCCTCGAGGGCAAGAAAGCCCTTGAAGCGCAGGACTGGAAAAAAGCCATCGGCCTGCTGTCCAGCGCGGTACAGAACACGCCGAACAACGCCGACGCGCGCAATTTCCTGGGCTATGCCTATCGCAAGACCGGGAATTATGACGCCGCGTTCGACCAATATAACGAAGCGCTAAAACTTAATCCCAGCCACAAGAGCGCCCACGAGTACGTCGGCGAAGCCTATCTTCTGACCGGCAACCTGCCCAAGGCGGAGCAACATCTCGCCGAACTGCGGAGAATCTGTACGCCGATTCCGTGCGAGGAATACAAGGAGCTCAAGCGCGCGGTGGACGCCTATAAGAAGACCAAGAAATAGCAATGCCCAACCCGGCGATACGCGCCGTACTGTGGGATTTTGGCGGCGTGATGACTGAAAGTCCGTTTCTGGCGTTTCGCCGGTTCGAGCGCGAACGCGGTTTGCCCACTGATTTTCTGCGCGGCATCAATGCGCGCAATCACGACGACAATGCGTGGGCGCGCTTCGAACGCTCGGAGTTGTCGCCTCATGATTTCGACGAAGCTTTCGCCGCGGAGACGCGCGGCGCCGGCTACGAAATCCGCGGGCTCGACGTTATCGATCTGCTTTACGGGGAAGTCCGGCCGGCAATGGTTGCGGCACTCAAGGCCTGCAAGCGGCACTTTATCAATGCCTGCGTCACCAATAACGTCGCCGCCGGCCCCGGGCGGGGATTCGAACGCGATCCGGGGCGGGCGGACGAATGGAAAGGCATTCTTGATCTGTTCGACTTCGTAATCGAGTCTTCCAGGATCGGCGTGCGCAAACCGGAAATGCGATTCTTCGAATTGGCTTGCGAACAACTCGGCATAGTCGCGTCACAAGCAGTCTATCTGGATGACCTGGGGACCAACCTGAAACCGGCGCGGGCAATGGGGATGCACACCATCAAAGTGGCGGATCCGACGATCGCGATCGCCGAACTCGAGTCGGTGCTGGCTATGCGTCTAACCTGAAAGCAGCGCGCCCTCAATCGGGAACGCGACGCGGCTTGTGCGGCGCATGCGCGAACAACAGGTCATACAGCGGCCGCGGCAACCGTCGCAATAGCCAGCCGAGCAGCGCCATCTGCCAGGGCAGAACGTAAAACCGTTTGCGTGCACCAATCGCGTCCGCCATTTTCGAGGCGGCCATCGCGGCATCCATCAGGAAAGGCATTCGGTAAGGATTTTTTGACGTCATCGCCGTGGCGACGTACCCGGGACAAATGGTTACGACCGATATACCGCTACCACGCAGCTCGACCCGGAGGCTTTCGAGATATGAAATCGCGGCCGCCTTCGATGCCGAGTACGCAGCCGCACCGGGCAGCCCGCGAAATCCCGCTATGCTGGCGACCCCGACCAGAGTGCCCCTTCTCCGGAGCTTCATCGTTTCGAGGAACGGCTGGAAGGTCAGCATCATTCCAGTCAGGTTGATCGCAATTACTTCTGCGAACACCACATTGTCCTCTGGATGGTCTGTGAGCGTGCCGGCACTCACACCCGCATTCGCGATTACGATATCAGGACATCCTGCGCGGGCGATGAAATCCTCGGCCGACCTTGCCAGCGAGTGCGAATCGGTGACATCTACGGCATAAGTGCAGGAGCGGACCGGCAGCGATGCAGCAAGTTGCTCGAGCAGATCCGCGCGGCGCGCTATCAGACCCAGCGTCGCCCCGCGCCCGGCATATTCCACCGCGAGTGCTCTGCCTATGCCGCTGGAAGCGCCGGTAATGACGACTTTCTGGCCCGGCGGCGTCATTTAGGCGCGTGTGCTGATCGTGCCTTGTCGATCAGGCCGTCCACGGTCGGTAATAGCGCTTCCAGACTCCCCACCATTCCGCCGCTGGTCAGGTACCTGCCATCCACGACGAACGACGGCGTGGCGCGAATGCCATATGCCACGGTGGCGTCGCGCGCCCGCTGCACTTGCGTTTTGACCAGATCGGAGTCCAGCGCCTGCTCGAGCCTGTCGCGGTCGAGGCCGGATTTTTTTGCCCATTCATACAGTACGGAGGAATCACCAAGATTCAGGCCGCCATCGTGCACGGCACGATAGACCTGTGTATGCAATCTGTCGATTTCACCGAGTTGTTCGAGAGCGAAATAGACGCTGGTGAGTGGGGCCCAGGCTGTGCGCCGAAGGGCGGGCACGCGCCGGAAAGAAACGTCCCGGGGTAGCGTCTTCAGCCACAGCTGCAGCTGCGGCTCGAGTCGGTTGCAGGAGTCGCAGCCGTAATAAAAAAACTCGATGACTTCGATCTTCCCCGGAACGACCACCGGCTGGGGCACGATGAGAACGTAGTCCACGTCCTCCATCGGCTCCGCTGCCACGGCAACGGGCATCAGCGCCAGCAAAAATCCGGCCACCATCAGCACGCCCGGGCGTAGTACGGCGAAAATGCGCTTCACGATCCCGCGGAAAGCGGGTCAGCGCGCAGCGCTCTGGCTCATGTCGATCAGCTCGTTGAGGACTTGCACGAGCCGGTTGTGGTCGACATTGCCGTCAGCGCGAATGGACATCGAGGGGCCGGTCAGGTAGCGGCCGCCGACGATCAGGTAGGGCGTGCCCGGTATGCGGTAGTTGCGCGTCATCTGTGCTGCGCGCTGCACCTTGTTGTTCACGCTGAAAGAGTCGAAGGTCGCTTCGAATTTCTTGGCGTCTACGCCCTGTTCGCCGATCCATTTCAATAGGATTTCCCGGTCTGTCAGGTTCAACTGTTGCTGGTGGATTGCGTAGTACACCTTGTCATGCAGTTTTTCCAGCGATCCCATTTCCTCGAGCGTGTAGTAAATCTTGGCGAGCGGAATCATGCGATCATTAAAAATCGCGGGGACGTAGCGGAATTCCACGCTCTTCGGCTTATTCTTCAGCCAGGATTTCAGATTCGGCTCGAATTCATAGCAATGCGGACAGGCGTAATTGAAAAACTCGAGCACCTCGACACCCTTCACCGTGCCCGGTTGCGATTGAGGTGGCTCAATCAGCTTGTATTCCTTGTCCAGCAACGGCTTGGCGGCAACCGCCGATGCGAGGACGAATCCCAGAATCGTGATTGCGGCAAGCATCATGGGGCGTAGTTGTTTCATGGGCATTCCCGTCGCGTTGTCAATATCCGAGCCTATTCGCGTACCTTGATCAGGTAGCCTTCGAGCTTGTTTTCCTTCAGGGCAGCACGTGACTTGCTCAACTCATCCTGGTTCGAGAAAGGACCAACTCTCACGCGGTGCCATACCTGGCCGTCCGGCAATGTTGCGGTCTGTATCTGCGTCTCGATACCGGCGAGGGCCAGACGCGCCTTGAGATTGTCCGCATCGGCCGGGCTCTGGAAAGCGGCCACCTGCAGAAAATAAACTTCCTTCGTCGCCACAGGAGAAGTTCGTTTGAATTCCTTGTCGGTAACCGCTTCTTCGGTGCCCGGCAGGATTTTGTAGAAGTCGAAACGCGGTTTGACTTCGCGGTTTTTCGCGTGTTTTTCATCCGCCGGGGCGGGCGGCTTCGTTGTCTCCACGGCCGGCGAGTCTTTCGGCGAGTCTGCGGGTTTATCTACGGTCTTCTCCGTGGACTTCTGCTTCTGAACAAACGGGTTGGCGCCTTTGTTGACGTACAAGGCAACGCCGAGAGCAATGCAAAGGCCGGCCAGCAACCCGATCAGGATGCCTACCCACATCGGACTGCCGCGTCCACCGGCCGCGGCAGTCCCGCTGTTTTTATAGTCGCGGCTCATGGAGGAAGTTTACCTTACATCCTGTCCGGGGCACTGACGCCAAGAATCTCGAGTCCGTTGCGCAGTATCTGGCGCACCGAGGCGGCCAACGCCAGCCGCGCCAGCTTGACGCGATCGTCTTCGACGAGAAGACGCGTCGAGTTGTAATAGCTGTGAAAGACCCCCGCGAGTTCCTTCAGAAAAAATGCAAGCAGGTGTGGCGAAAGTTCGCGCGCGGCGCCTTCGATCTGCTCCGGATAATCCAGCAATTTCTGCAGAATCTGCAGCTCCTGCTCTTCAACGAGGGGGGTAAGATCGGCGTTGACCAGTTCCGCCGGATTTCCACCCCATTGTTCCATGACCGAGCAGACACGCGCGTGCGCGTACTGGATGTAGTACACCGGATTGTCGTTGCTTTGTGATTTTGCGAGGTCAAGGTCGAAGTCCAGGTGTTGGTCGCTCTTGCGCAGTACGTAGAAAAACCGTGCGGCATCGTTGCCGACTTCCGTGCGCAATTCGCGCAGTGTGACGAATTCGCCGGCGCGGGTGGACATTGAAGCCTTTTTGCCGTCGCGATAAAGAACGGCGAACTGGACCAGCGCAATCGTGAGCTTGTCGGGATTGAGGCCGAGCGCCTGCAGCGCACCCTTGACGCGTGGGATATAGCCGTGATGATCCGCGCCCCAGACATTGATCATGCGGTCGAATCCACGCTCGTACTTGTTGAAGTGATAGGCGATGTCGGACGCGAAATAGGTGTACTGGCCGTTTTCGCGCTGCATGACGCGGTCTTTCTCATCGCCAAAATCGGTCGAACGAAACCATTTCGCCCCGTCCTTCTCGAAAAGGTATCCGCTTTTTTCCAGATTTTCGACCACCCACTCGACTTTTCCGGAATCGAACAGCGATTTCTCCGAGAACCATGCATCGAAGGCAATGCCGAATTCGAGAAGATCGTTGCGGCAATCGTCGAGCTGTTCGGTCAGCGCGAAACCGTGGAGGCTTGTGTAATCCGCGCCGAGCAGCCGCTTTGCGTTCGCAATCAGCGCATCGAGATGCGCTTCCGGGTCGGCTTCAAGCGACGACACGCCGCCCAACGCTGCGGCGGCGGAATGCACATAGCGCCTGCCTTGCGCTTCAAAGAGGCGACGCGCCATGTCGCACACATAGTCGCCCTGATAGGCGTTTGCCGGAAATGACAGGGGCGTTCCGGTAATTTCCAGATACCGCATCCATACCGACAGTGCCAGAATATCCATCTGCCTGCCGGCGTCGTTGACATAATACTCACGTGCTACCGAAAACCCAGCGGCTTCAAGCAGGCTGGAAAGGCTTGCGCCGTAGGCGGCGCCTCGCCCGTGCCCTACATGCAACGGCCCGGTCGGGTTGGCTGATACGAATTCCACCTGCACCTTGCGTCCGCGTCCCAGATTAACGCGTCCGAAAGCATGTGTGTTTTCCAACGCCGCACGCACGACGCGTTGTTTTGCGGCGGGCTTCAAGTGCAGATTGACGAACCCGGCGCCCGCAACCTCGGCCCTGTCCAGAAAAGGGGACACGGGCAGTGCCGCGACCAGTGCCTGCGCTAATTCGCGCGGATTGCGCTTCATCGGTTTGGCGAGCTGCATCGCCAGACTCGACGCGTAGTCTCCATGCTGCAGGGACTTGGGCCGCTCGAGTACAACCGGAACGGAGCCGGCATCAGGCGCAACAACCTGGAGAGCGGCATGCAGCAAATCGATGAGATGGGAACGCAGGTCCGGCGGGATATTGCTCATTACGCACTATTTTGAATAAAAGTCGCGATTATACCGGCTCGATCCCGGGCGACCGTCACAGCTCTATCGGATCGACATCAAGCGACCAGCGCACGCGGGCCGCCTTCCTTTGCACCAGCAAGGAACGCCATTCGGATAAAAAGCGTTGCAATTCCATGCGCGACGCGGATTCCACCAGCAGATGCCCGCGATGGTGACCGGCTATTTTTGAAATGATCGCCGGCACCGGATCATAAAGCGTGACGGCTTGGCCCGCTGTACCAGCCTCGCTCGCCGCGTAGTTGAGAAAATCCATCAACATCGATTCGCTTTGCGATTCAGCGCGCAGGAGCGCCTGATAGACAAACGGCGGAAACACTGCACGCCGGCGCTCGTCGAGTAATTCTTCGGCATAGCTCTTGTAGTCCTGGCGCACCAGCGCCTGATACAGCGGATGCTCGGGAAATTGCGTCTGCACGAGGACCTCGCCCGGCAGATCGGCACGCCCGGCGCGGCCCGCGACCTGCATGAGCTGCTGGAACAATTTTTCCCCTGCGCGAAAATCGGTCGAGAACAACGCGCTGTCCGGATTGACAACGACGACGAGCGTCAGCTTCGGAAAGTCATGCCCTTTGGCCAGCATCTGGGTGCCAACCAGAATGTCCACGCGTTCACCGCGAATATCGTCCTGCATGGTGTGCCAGGCATGCTTGCGGCGGGTGCTGTCGCGGTCAATGCGCAGGACTCGCGCGTCCGGAAAGCGTGCAACCAGTAATTGTTCAAGGCGTTGCGTCCCCTGGCCCAGGCCTTTTAAATCCTGGTTGCCGCAGGTCGGGCAGGCGCGCGGCAATTTTTCCTGGTGTCCGCAGTAATGGCAGCGCAGAACGGCATCGCGAAGATGCCAAACCAGGCGTGCGCTGCAGCGGGTGCATCCAGCGTTCCAGCCACAGGCGGTGCAGACCAGCGCAGGAGCGAAACCTCGTCGATTCAGGAACACCAGGCTTTGTTCGTTGCCCGCCTGGCGTGCTCCGATCGCCCGCAATACCTCGTCGGAGAGGCTCTGCCCCTTTGCCATGCCGCGGATGTCGACCAGACTTATGGAAGCTCTGGTCGCGGCCGGACGCCGGCTCAGGTGCAAATGGCCGAAGCGACCGCTGCGCGCATTGTTGTAGGTCTCGAGTGATGGCGTCGCAGAGCCGAGGACGACAGGCACCCGCCGTTGCCGCGCCAGAAAAATCGCGAGATCGCGCGCCGAATAGCGCAAGCCGTCCTGTTGTTTGAATGACCCGTCCTGCTCTTCGTCGACAATGATCAGTCCGAGTTGCGGCATGGGTGTGAAGATCGACAGGCGGGTACCGATCACGACCCGGGCCTGGCCGGCGTGTGCGGCCAGCCAATTCGCGCAGCGCTCGCCTTCCGCCAGATTGCTGTGCAATCCCACTAGTCGTAATGACGGAAAGCGCACGCGAAATCGTTCTTCCAGTTGTGGCGTGAGATTGATCTCCGGAACCATCAGCAGCGTTTGCAGGCCGCGACCGGCGGTCTGCTCGATCAATCTGAAGTAGACCTCCGTCTTCCCGCTGCCGGTAATGCCTTCGAGCAGCCATGGCGAATAGGACCCCATTGCGGCCGATATCGAGTCGACGGCAAGGCGTTGTTCGCCGGTAAGTTCATGCGATGCGATTTCCTTTTCATCAGGCGTGACGTCGGGAAAGGCGTGGCCATGCTTCTCGACCAATCCTGCCCCGACCCACGACTCCGCCAGATTCACGGCCCGAGCCGAGACGGTGAGCAAGTCGGCGCGGCTTAGCGCAGGTCCCGAGCGCAGTGCTTCGAGCAACCGGCGTTTGAGCATCGCCCCCGCCGGAAACTGACTCAAGCTCAATTCCCTCCCCGCGTGGGTAAGCACATACTGCCATCGCGGCTTAGGCCCGCGGTAACGAACGCGTCTCAACGCAGCCGGCAAGGCGACGAATGCGGCCTGTCCAATCGGGAACTGGTAGTAGTCGCTGGCAAATCTGATTAGCGCAAGCGTCTCGTATGGCAAGGGTTCCACTGGCAGGATGCGCTCGATGTTGCGAACACGGGCGTCGGCGATCTCCGATTGGTCTGCGACTTCGACCACCAACCCGACTTGGCGACGCCTGCCGAAAGGAACGACCACGAGTTGCCCTGGCTGCGGCAGTTGCCCCGCCGATCGGTAATCGAACAGGGAATTTACCGGACAATCGAGGGCGACTTTTGCGATAGCCATGATCTGTAAGCAACCGACCTGCGCGGACGGCAAAACCCAGATGCTTTATTTTTTGACCGACCTACAGAAAAGGGGCTTTGGGAAGCGCAGAGCGACTGTGGATAATTCTGTTGATGAAATGACACGGCCGCTCTCTGGGAAATCGGTCCGAAACCCAGAAGGGGCGCGGGATTGAGCGTGTCAACATGAAAGAAATGAATTATTTCAATAGCTTAAAATGGCATCGCCCGCAAAGGCGCGTGCCTGCTACATCTCCGCCATTTGTGGCCCGGAATTGTGCATAAACACTGGGGTTTCAAGCGGCCGCCGACACCACACCACTCAGTGAAATTGGCGACTTTCCGAGTGTACAGCGTCCACCAACGCCGCCACATTCTCAGGCGGAGTGAACTGGGAAACGCCATGGCCCAGATTGAAAACGTGGCCACTCCCGTATCCGTAGGCCGCCAATATCCTTGTGGCCTCGCGGCGAATGACTTCCGGCGGCGCCAGCAGCACAGCCGGGTCGAGATTTCCCTGAAGCGCCACGCGATCGCCAACGCGGGCACGCGCTTGTCCGATATCGACTGTCCAGTCGAGCCCTAGCGCATCGGCTCCGCATTGCGCGAGGCTCTCTAGCCACAAACCCCCGCCTTTGGTGAAGACGATACGAGGAATCTTCTGGCCCTCCCGCTCCCGCCTCAGCTGGGCGCAGATCCGTTCGATATAGCGCAGCGAGAATTCGTGAAACGCCTCACCGGCCAGCATGCCTCCCCACGTATCGAAAATCATCACGGCCTGGACACCAGCTTCGATCTGGGCATTGAGGTAGTCCGTCACCGCACTCGCGTTGACGTCCAGGAGATGATGCATCAGTTCGGGGCGCTCGTAGAGCATCTTCCTGGTTTCGTGAAAATCGCTTCCGCCGCGCCCTTCGATCATGTAACACGCCAGAGTGAACGGGCTGCCGGAAAAACCGAGCAAAGGCAATGCGCCAGAAAGCGCTTTCCTGATTTGAACAACCGCGTCCATCACGTATCTCAATTGTGTTGCCGGATCGGGCACAATCAAGCTGCGGATGTCGCGCTCGTCGCGTAATGGATGCTGGAAGCGCGGACCCTCACCTTCGGCGAAATAGAGGCCCAGTCCCATCGCATCGGGAATCGTAAGAATGTCTGAAAACAGGATCGCCGCATCGAGCGGAAAGCGCGCAAGCGGTTGCAGCGTGACCTCGGTGGCAAAATCCGGGCTTTTGCACAAATTCAGAAAGCTTCCTGCGCGAGCGCGTGTCTGGTTATATTCGGGCAGATAGCGGCCTGCCTGACGCATGATCCAGACCGGCGTATACGGAGTTGGCTCACGCAGCAACGCACGCAGGAGGACGTCGTTCTTCGGTCGGGACACGAGAAAAGGTAAAGAGTGATCTTGATCGGCAAACTGTGACCGGCTGACCCGCTTATGCCGTCAAGCGCCTGCTACATTTCGCTTGCGGGTATCAGCGCGGCAAGTCGGAACGACCCATCAGATATTCGTCCACCGCACGCGCGCACTGACGGCCTTCACGAATTGCCCAGACGACGAGGGACTGGCCGCGACGCATATCACCCGCGGCGAAAACCCGGGGCACCGACGTGTAATAGGCCTTTGCGCCTTCCGTATCGGCCTTCACATTGCTTCGCGCGTCTTTCTCGACGGCGAACTGCTCGATAAGTCCGCTCTGGGTTGGGCCGAGAAATCCCATCGCCAGCAACACGAGGTCGGCCTTGATCTCGGTTCCCGAGCCCGGCACCTCGATCATCTTGCCTTCCTTCCATTCGACTCTGACCATCTTGAGTTTTTTTACCTTGCCGTTCTCGCCGACAAATTCCTTGGTCGCTATCGCCCAATCGCGTTCGCACCCCTCTTCGTGCGACGACGACGTGCGCATCTTGATCGGCCAGTACGGCCACACCAGCGGTTTGTTCTCGTGCTCCGGGGGTTGCGGCAGCAATTCAAACTGCGTAACCGACGCCGCTCCCTGCCGATTCGAAGTGCCGACGCAGTCGGAACCCGTATCGCCTCCGCCTATGACGACTACATGTTTGCCGGTAGCCCGTATCTGGTCCGGAACCTTGTCGCCAGCCACGACCTTGTTCTGTTGCGGCAGGAATTGCATGGCGAAATATATGCCTTCGAGATTGCGCCCCGGGACCGGAAGATCGCGAGGCAATTCTGCGCCGCCGGTAAGGGCCGCGGCGTCGAACTCCGCCAGAATATCCGTGGCGCTCACGCTCTGCCCCACGTGCTGATTGGTCCGGAACTCGACCCCTTCCGCGCGCATCTGTTCCATGCGCCGATCGATTGGATGTTTTTCCATCTTGAAATCGGGAATGCCATACCGCAGCAGGCCGCCAATTCGGTCATTCTTTTCAAACAAGGCCACTATGTGCCCGGCGCGAGCGAGCTGCTGCGCGCAGGCCAGACCGGCGGGCCCCGAACCAATGACCGCTACCTTCTTTCCAGTCTTGCATTTCGGCGGCTGCGGCACTATCCATCCCTGCTCCCACCCCTTGTCGATGATCGCGTGTTCGATGGACTTGATACCGACCGGATCATTATTGATGTTCAGAGTGCAAGCCGCCTCGCACGGTGCCGGACACACGCGCCCGGTAAACTCGGGAAAATTGTTGGTCGAATGCAGAACGTCCAGAGCCTGTTGCCAGTCCTGCTTGTAGACGAGGTCATTCCAGTCAGGAATGATGTTGTTGACCGGGCAACCGGTCATGCAGAATGGAATGCCGCAATCCATGCAGCGCGCGCCCTGGACGCCCGCTTCCTGATCGGAAAGATGAAGCACGAATTCGCGGTAGTGCTTGATTCGCTCGCGCTTGTCCTCCGCAGCCTCGGCGAGGCGCTGGTACTCCATGAATCCGGTGATCTTGCCCATTCTACTGTTCCCTAAATCATCAATGCTGAGGCGCAATCACGCCGCATACCACAGTCCTCTCGGCGCCCGTAGCAACTCTTGGATGGTTATGCCGCCAGTTTGCGTCGTTTTGCTGCCATTTCGCCCAGTGCCCGACGGTATTCCGTCGGGAATACCTTGACGAACTTGGCACGATAGGCCGCCCAGTTCTCGAGCATTTCCCTGGCGCGGACACTGTTGGAGTACCGCGCGTGCCTTTCGATGAACCCCTTCAGGATCGCCTCGTCCGCCTGCCCCATGTGCCAGAGATCGCGCGACACCTTGGCTTCCTGCTCAGCTTCGGCTAGGACAGGCTCGATCTGCACCATCGATGGGTTGCAGCGGGTCTTGAAGCTGCCGTCTTCATCCAGCACGTACGCAATGCCGCCGGACATTCCGGCGGCGAAATTGCGGCCGGTTATTCCGAGCACCACGACGGTGCCGCCGGTCATGTATTCACAGCCGTGGTCACCTACGCCTTCCACCACGGCCTGCGCGCCGGAGTTGCGCACGCAGAAGCGCTCTCCCGCGACGCCACGGAAATAAGCCTCACCCGCGACTGCTCCGTACATCACCGTATTGCCAACGATGATATTGTCCTGCGGATTGCCGCGGAACTTCAGCGAGGGTTGTACCGAGATACGACCACCCGACAAACCCTTGCCAACGTAATCGTTGGCTTCGCCGATCAGGTCCAGCGTAATACCCTTGGCGAGAAATGCTCCGAAACTTTGGCCCGCGCTGCCTGCGAACCTCAGGTGAATGGTGTCGTCGGTCAGGCCGGAGTTGCCGTATTTCCTCGCCACTTCCGAGGACAGCATTGTGCCGACAGTTCGGTTGACGTTACGGATCGGCATCTCGATGGTGACTTTTTCGCCGCGCTGAATGGCGGGCTGAGCGAGCTCGATCAGGCGATGGTCGAGCGCCTTCTCCAGTCCGTGATCCTGTCTTTCGGAGTTGTAAATCGCCACTTCGGGCGGCATGTGCGGCATCTGGAATATGCGCGAGAAATTCAGCCCTTTTGCCTTCCAGTGCTCGATCCCCTTTTTCATATCGAGCAGGTCGGTGCGGCCGATCAGATCACCGAGCTTGCGAATACCAAGCGCCGCCATGATCTCGCGCGCTTCTTCCGCAATAAAGAAAAAGAAATTCACGACGTGCTCGGGCTGCCCCTTGAATTTCTTGCGCAGCTCCGGATCCTGCGTGGCGACACCGACCGGGCAGGTATTCAGATGGCACTTGCGCATCATGATGCAGCCCGTAACGACCAGCGGCGCGGTCGCGAAACCAAATTCGTCGGCACCGAGGATCGCACCGATGGCCACGTCGCGACCGGTTTTCATCTGACCGTCCACTTGTACCGCGATACGGCCGCGCAGCCTGTTCAGCACCAGCGTCTGCTGGGTTTCCGCCAGACCGAGTTCCCACGGCGTGCCCGCGTGCTTGATCGACGACCAGGGCGAGGCGCCGGTACCACCATCGTGTCCGGCTATGGTTACGTGGTCGGCCTTTGCCTTGGACACGCCGGCCGCCACCGTACCGACGCCGTCCTCGGAAACCAGTTTGACGCTGATCGATGCACGCGGATTGCCGTTCTTCAGATCATGGATCAATTGCGCCAGATCTTCGATCGAATAGATGTCGTGATGCGGCGGCGGCGAAATAAGACCGACTCCCGGAACCGAGAAGCGCAATTCCGCGATGTACTCGGAAACCTTGTGACCGGGCAATTGACCGCCTTCGCCAGGCTTGGCTCCCTGCGCCATCTTGATCTGGATCTGATCGGCGCTGTTGAGATACTCGGCGGTCACGCCAAAGCGGCCGGACGCCACCTGTTTGATTTTGGATCGGAGCGAGTCGCCCTCCTGCAATGCAATGTCGCGTTGGATTCGATCGCGCCCGAGGCGGCTGGCCAGCGTTTCACCCGCTTTCACCGGTGCATAGCGGCGCGGATCTTCCCCGCCTTCACCGGTATTGGATTTTCCGCCGATGCGGTTCATGGCGATTGCGAGCGTGGTATGCGCCTCGGTCGAAATCGATCCCAGTGACATCGCCCCGGTCGCAAAGCGGCGCACGATCTCCTTGGCGGGTTCGACTTCCTCGATTGGAATCGACTTCGCCGGGTCAATGCGGAATTCGAACAATCCGCGCAGGGTCATGTGCCGCCTGGACTGATCGTTGATGATCCTGGTGTAGTCCTTGAACGTCTGGAAGCTGTTGGTACGGGTCGAGTGTTGCAGCTTGGCGATCGCGTCCGGCGTCCACATGTGCTCTTCGCCGCGCACGCGGAATGCGTACTCGCCACCCGCATCGAGCGTGTTGGTCAGAACCGGGTCATCACCGAAGGCCGCCAGATGCAGGAGGATAGCCTCTTCCGCGACTTCGAACACGCCGATGCCCTCGACGTTCGAAGTCGTGCCTGTGAAATATTTGTCGACCATTCCCCGGGCGAGGCCGACGGCTTCGAATATCTGCGCGCCGGTATAGGACATGTAAGTCGAAATGCCCATCTTGGACATGACTTTCATCAATCCCTTGCCTATTGCCTTGACGTAGTTCTTGACGCCTTTCTCGCCGCGGTACTCATCGGGAATCGAGGCGTCTGCATGGAAAATGGTTTCAATCGCGACGCAGGGATGAATGGCTTCCGCGCCGTAACCCGCCAGCAGCGCGAAATGGTGCACTTCGCGCGCCGATCCGGTCTCGACCACGAGACCGGCGCTGGTGCGCAGACCCTTGCCCACCAGGTGCTGATGAATTCCGGACAGCGCCAGCAGCGCCGGTATGGCAACGTGATCGGCATCGACCTTGCGATCCGACACGATGAGGATGTTGTATCCGGAACGCACCGCATCTTCCGCTTGCGCACACAGGCTCGCGAGGCGTGCTTCGATCGCCTGCTGGCCCCAGGCGACGGGATAGGTAATATCGATTTCGAACGATTTGAACTTGCCGCCGGTGTAGTAATCGATATGGCGGATGGTATCCATCTGGTTGAAATCGAGCACTGGCTGGCCCACCTCCAGCCGCATCGGTGGATTGGTCTCGTCTATGCTGAGGAGATTGGGCTTGGGTCCGATGAAAGACACCAGAGACATCACCAGATCTTCGCGAATCGGATCGATCGGAGGATTGGTCACCTGCGCAAACAACTGCTTGAAGTAGTTGTAGAGCGGCTTGTTCTTGTTGGACAGGACCGCCAGCGGAGAATCGTTGCCCATCGAACCGATGGCCTCCTCGCCCTGCTGCGCCATGGGACTCAGGATGAATTTCAGATCTTCCTGGGTATAGCCGAATGCCTGCTGCCGGTCGAGCAATGCGACCTTGCTCTGTTCACCGATCTTCGTCGGCGCCGGCAGATCGTCGAGCTTAATGCGAATGCGTTCGATCCACGCGCGGTAGGGCTTGGAGCTGGCGAGCGTATCCTTGAGTTCCTTGTCGTCGATAATACGGCCTGCCTCAAGGTCAATCAGGAACATCTTGCCTGGCTGCAGCCGCCATTTCTTGATGATTTTCTCTTCGGCGATTGGCAGCACGCCGGTTTCGGAAGCCATGACGACCATGTCGTCGCTGGTAACCAGATAGCGGGCGGGGCGCAGGCCGTTGCGGTCCAGCGTTGCCCCGATCTGGCGGCCATCGGAAAATGCGACGGCCGCAGGGCCATCCCAGGGCTCCATCATTGCCGCATGGTATTCATAGAACGCACGCCGGTGCGGGTCCATCAGTGAATGCTTTTCCCAGGCTTCGGGAATCAGCATCATCATGGCGTGAGCCAGCGAGTAACCACTCATGGTCAGCAACTCGAGTGCGTTATCGAAGGACGCGGAATCGGACTGCCCGTCATAAATGAGCGGCCAGACCTTGTCGAGATCCTTGCCCAGGATCGGGCTGAAGATCGCGCCTTGGCGGGCGCGAAGCCAATTGACGTTTCCGCGCAAGGTATTGATCTCGCCGTTGTGGGCGATCATGCGGAACGGATGCGCCAGATCCCAGGTCGGGAAGGTGTTGGTCGAGAAACGCTGATGCACCAGCGCAAGCGCGGACGTCATGCGGGGATCGGAAAGATCCTTGTAGTAACTGCCGACCTGCCCGGCCAGCAACATGCCCTTGTAAACCAGCGTGCGCGCCGACATCGACGGCACATAGAATTCCTTGCTGTGTTCCAGCTTGAGCGCCTGGATGGCGTGGCCTGATACCTTGCGGATGATGTAAAGCTTTCGCTCCAGCGCGTCGGTAACGGTAACCCCGGCCCCGCGCCCGATAAATACCTGGCGAATCACCGGCTCGATCTTTTTGACGGACGCGCCGAGGCCGGCATTGTCGCGGGGCACGTCGCGCCAGCCGAGCAGCACTTGCCCTTCGTCCTTGATCGCGCGCTCGATCTCGTACTCACAGGCCAGCCGCGAAGCGGGTTCCTGCGGCAGGAATATCATGCCTACGCCGTACTCGCCGAGCGGCGGCAGCTTGATGCCCCGGCCGGCCATTTCCTCACGGAAGAACTGGTCGGGGACCTGGATCAGGATTCCGGCACCGTCGCCGGCTAGCGGGTCCGCCCCGACAGCCCCGCGATGGGTGAGGTTCTTGAGGATCAGCAGGCCCTGCTCGATGATGGCGTGGCTCCTGGCGCCCTTGATGTTCGCAACGAATCCCACACCGCAGGCATCGTGTTCGTTGGCCGGGTCGTAGAGTCCCTGTTGCGCGGGTAAATTCGGATGAGCCATGTCGTCTTGCCTCTAAGCCATATCGGTAGCGGGTACCCGCCCCGCTGATCGCCGGGACGGTCGAATACTCGGGGGGGGATGTGATGGTACCGCGATTGCCCGCGCCCTTTCAATAATGGGCGGTCACCAGAATGCGGTTCCACCCCGCCAAGATGGGACCGATTTTCGCTGCAGCAACGCCGGATCATCCTGGGCGTGCTGCTTCCGGGCGCCGGGCGTCTCCTGGACGCGGATCGGGCGCTGGCGGCTTGAAACCGCCGCCGGCGCCCGATCCGGCCGGACCTGGGAAATCAGGTTTCTTCGACGGTAAACAACCGGCGGTGCTCGCGGATGGCGTAGCGGTCGGTCATCCCGGCGACGTAGTCGGCAATGGCCCTGGGCAGGTCCGTTTCCGCCCGGACCTGGAATTCCGGGGGCAGCAGGCGTGCATCGTCATGGAAAGCGCGGAACAGGTCGGTGACGATGCGCTTGGCCTTGTTGCTCATGCGCGCCACCCGGTAATGCTGGTACAGGTGCTTGTGCAGGAATTTCTTGAGCTCCTGCTGCTCCTCCTGAATACCCGTGCTGAAAGCGATCAGCGGCGGCGCGTTGCGCACATCGTCGATTTGAGCGGGATGATGCTCCTCAATCAACGCCCGGCTGCGTTCAGTCAGATCGGAAACCAGCGTGTTGATCATGCGCCTGACCGTTTCGTACGTCAGCCGGCGGTTCGGGAGAGCCGGATACTGTGCTTTCACACTGTCGAGATGCCGCGAGAATATCCGCACGGATGACAAGTGCTCGATCGTTATCAGTCCCGAGCGCAGTCCGTCGTCTACGTCATGATTGTTGTAGGCGATTTCGTCGGCGAGGTTGGCAATCTGCGCCTCCAGCGAAGGGCGCTGTTTCCTGATGAAACGCTCGCCTACTTCGCCCAGTTTCTGCGCGTTCTTGACGGAGCAATGCTTGAGGATCCCTTCACGGGTTTCGAAGCACAGATTCAATCCATCGAACGCGGCATAGCGCTGCTCCAGCACATCGACGACACGCAGTGACTGCAGGTTGTGCTCGAAACCTCCGTGATCCTTCATGCAGTCGTTGAGGGCATCCTGGCCGGCATGGCCGAAAGGCGTATGCCCGAGATCATGTGCCAGCGATACCGCCTCGACCAGGTCTTCGTTCAGACGGAGATTACGGGCCACGGATCGTCCGATCTGTGCGACTTCTATGCTGTGGGTCAACCTGGTACGGAACAGATCGCCTTCATGATTGACGAATACCTGGGTCTTGTATTCGAGACGGCGGAACGCGGTGGAGTGAATGATGCGGTCACGATCCCGCTGGAATTCCGTGCGGCCGGCCGGGGATGTTTCGGAGAACTGTCTGCCGCGAGAAGTCGCGGGATTGGCGGCATAGGCCGCCAGTTCATACATGCGCGGCTGCACCGGCGAGAACTTCGCGCAAATCCGCCAAATCGAAATCCGATGTCACGAAAGCTTTGCCCAGGGATTGAAGCAAAACCAGACGCAGCCGGCCATTTTCGACTTTTTTGTCATGCCCCATGAGATCAAGGTAACGGTCTTGGCCCAGCGAAGGTGCTTCGACCGGAAGACCTGCACACCTGAACAGCCGCGCAATGCGCACCACGTCTTCGGCCGCCAGTAATCCCATGCGTTCGGACAGTCGCGCCGCCAGGATGGTCCCCGCGGCCACGGCTTCGCCGTGCAGCCAGGTACCGAATCCCAGCCCCGCTTCGATGGCGTGGCCAAAGGTATGGCCGAGATTGAGCAGCGCGCGTTCGCCGGATTCGCGTTCGTCTGCCGCGACCACGGCCGCCTTGTTCTGGCATGAACGCGTGACGGCATAGCCGAGCGCTGAAGGGTCTCGCCCCTTCAACTTGTCCACATTGGCTTCCAGCCACTCGAGAAACGGCAAATCCATGATCAGACCATACTTGATCACCTCGGCCAATCCGGCGGAAAGTTCGCGGACCGGCAGCGTGTCCAGCAGCGCGGTATCCGCAAGCACCATGCGCGGCTGGTAGAAAGCGCCGATCATGTTCTTGCCCAGCGGATGATTGATCGCGGTCTTGCCGCCTACAGACGAATCCACTTGCGCGAGCAGCGTGGTCGGCACCTGAATGAAAGGCACCCCGCGCCGGTAACTGGCCGCGGCAAACCCGGCAAGATCGCCCACGACCCCGCCACCAAGAGCAATGATTGTGGATTTACGCTCACATCGGTTGGAGAGCAATGCGTCGAAAATTGCATTCAGCGTCTGCCAGTTCTTGTGCTCTTCGCCGTCAGGCAACACGACCGGGACGATCTCCACCCCGGTACTGCGCAGTGCCGAACTGAATCTTTCGAGATACAGGGATGCCACCGTGGTATTGGTGACCACCGAAACTTTGCGCTGGGACAAATGCGGCAGGAGTAACTCCGCCCGTGCGAGCAGCCCCTCTCCGATGTAAATGGGATAGCCCCGATCGCCGAGGCCTACGTTCACGGTCCGCATTTCGATTGGTCCGGCTCGGTCAGTCGAAATGCGGACCGTGAACGTAGGCCTCGGCGATCGGGGCTATCCCATTTACATCGGAGTGTCATGCCGCGTGCGATTGAGCAGGTCCTTTACAGTGGCCCTTAAATATACGACCGTGCCCCTGGCCCGAAGCCGTTCTCTATTCTCAACGGCCAGCACTGCGCCCCCGCCGGTCGCGAGCACGACCTCGTGCAACGCGGTCAACTCATCGAGAACGGCCGATTCGCGCTGGCGGAAGCCCGGCTCACCCTCGATCTCGAAGATTACGGGAATTTTCACCCCGGTACGCTCTTCGATCACGTGATCCGAGTCATAAAAAACTTTGTTAAGGCGCTTCGCCAGGACGCGCCCAACCGAAGTCTTGCCGGCACCCATCATCCCGACCAGGAAAATGCTTCCTGGAATGGTCGAACCGGACTTCTCCGAACTGGTGGCCGTTGCACTGTCCATGGCGGCATTTTAACGAAACCGCGGCTACGAAGCCCGGTTGCGGCAAAAAAACGGCCGCAGATCGCTGCGGCCGTTTCCCTATCTGTGAAGCGGGGTTCTTCAGCGCACGCTGAGGGAATCCTTGATCACCCTGGGTGTAACGAATATCAGCAACTCCTGCTTGTTGTTGCTCCTAAGATCCTGGCGGAAAAAGAAGCCCAGCAGGGGAATGTCCCCAAGCAACGGGACTTTTGTCAGAGTCGAGGATTCGTCCTGCGTGTAAATACCACCAAGACCCACGGTGCCGCCATTTTCCACCAACACCTCGGTTGCGATCTGCTTGGTGTCGATGGCCGGTCCGGCGCTGGTATTCGCGCCGACACTGTCCTTGTTGATGTTCAGCTTCATCTTGATGTTGTCGTCGGGCGTGATCTGCGGCTTGACCTTCAGGCTCAGAGTCGCCTTGGCGAAAGATACGCTCGTCGCACCGCTACTGGTCGCCTGCTGGTAGGGAATCTGTGTGCCTTGCTCGATGATGGCTTCCACGTTGTCCGCAGTAATCACGCGCGGGCTGGATATGATCTTGCCCTTGCCGTCCGCCTGCAAAGCAGAAATTTCCAAATTCAGGAACTTGGTCATCGCGTCGTTCATCAGGATCAGCGAAAGCTGCCCTGGATTCACGCCGCCGAGACCCGGAGCCGGCATATTGGAAATGGTCGAATCGGTCAGGAAAACCGGCGTGGTCGAGGTTTGACCGGTGTGAAAGCCCGTATCCGCAAGGCCGCCGCCGATCACTGCCCGGTTGGTTCCACCAGGAATCTGGTCACCCCGACCGCTTGTATCGTGATAACCCAGACGGGCGCCGATATTGCGACTGAAGGTGTCGGTCGCCTCAACGATGCGCGCCTCGATCAATACCTGTCGAACCGAGACATCGGTTTTCTTGAGTAAGTCCCGAATCTCGTCGAGTTTCACCGGAGTATCCTGGACAAATATCTGATTCGTCCTGGAATCGACGACCGCGCTGCCGCGCTTGGACAAAATTCTCTGCGCGGAATCGGTTATGATTTTCTGGAAATCCTCGGCCTTCTGATAGTTCAACTGGAAACTTTCCGTGCGCAGCGGTTCCAGCTCGGAAATCTGTTGCCGCGCCTCCAGCGCCAGTTTCTCCTTCGTAGCCAATTCGTCACGCGGCGCGATCCAGACCACGTTGCCGGTCTTGCGCATGTCCAGGCCCTTGGCCTGAAGAATGATGTCCAGCGCCTGGTCCCAGGGGACGTCCTTCAGGCGCAGGGTGAGGTTGCCGTTCACGGTATCGCTGGTGATGATATTAAGGCTCGTGAAGTCGGCTATCACCTGCAACACGGCGCGCACTTCAATGTTCTGGAAATTCAGCGACAGCTTTTCGCCGGTATAACTGCTTGAAGCCTTTGGCTTGCCGGCCTCCTCGACCACGGGTTTCACTTCGATGATGAAGCGGTTGTCGGTCTGATAGGCAGACTGTTCCCAGCGGCCTTTCGGCGTAAGGGTTATGCGGGTATTTGCCCCGGAACGGGTAACTTCGAAATTGTCGACCTGGGTTCCGAAGTCGGTAACATCGTAGCGTCGCTCAAGTGCTGGCGGCAGGGCAGTCTGGATGAAATCGACCAGAACGCTCCTTCCCTGCTGGCGCAGATCGATACCGGTCGTCGCGTCCGCGAGATCGACGATGATCTGCGCTTCGCCGTTCCTGCCGCGATGAAAATCAATGTCGCGCACCGCGTGTCCTTCACCGCTTGCCTTGGGTTCGGCAAAGGCGGTCGAGGAATCAGTCGAGGCTGTCGCCGCAACGGCTCCACTATCCAGCGTAATCACAACCATGTTTCCATCAATCTTGGTGTCGTACTTGACCATTTTTGCAAGGTTAAACACCACCCGCGTGCGCCCCCCCGATTGCCCGAGTCGGATCGTGCGCAAATCGCCCTGATTGACGTCCTGCGAATTCTTTCCGAGGCCATTCGCGGTGCTGGGAAAATCGAATGCGACGCGCGGGGGATTGTTGACGGTGAACGCTGCCGGGGGATTTGTCGGCGCATCCTTGAATCCCAGTTTGACCGTCACGATTCCCGCCTGAGTGGAGACATCTATGGACTGGATTACATTGCCGGCGGGGGACGCAGGTTTGTCCTGTCCCTGAACAACCCCGCATACCAGGAAAACCAGGCCCAGCGGCGCGACAAGCTTGATCAAACGACCGATGCGTTTCATATTCGCGTGCTCCTTGAGTTCATTGCTCGAGCAGCTGCAAACTGCTTGTGCGCTCGGTCCAGGATCCGGAAGACGAATCCTGGATCACTTCCTTGAGTGTCACGGTCGATTCGCTGATCGAAGTCACGACACCGAAATTTTGTCCGAGATAGCTGCCGGACTTGACGCGATAAAGATTGTTGTCCGGCGTCTTGATTAGCGCGAAGCGGACCTGCTTCTGTTCCAGCGTGCCAACCATCTGCAGGCTCTCGAGCGGAAACGCTTCCAGTGCCTCCTTGCGGCGATTCAAGTCCGGACGGGGGCCACCCCCCGCTCCGCCGCGCGTATCGGCGACGGTCTTGCGCGGCTTGAATGGATCCGGCAAATCGAATGCGTTGTAGGCAAATGGTTCGAACTGCCTGACCTCCGGAATCGGCTCCACCCGCCCGCGCAGTCCCTCTCCCGAGTCCTTGACGAACTGCTTGAGATCGGAAAACTGTTCGCCGCCGCAACCGGACAGGAACAATGCCGCAACCAACAGGGCATAGAAAGCGCGCATCATTTCTTGGGAGCGGCGGCGGCCCGCGCAGCCTTGCGCTGGGCCGCAACTTCGCTGTCATCCAGATAGCGAAATGTTTTGGCCACGGCGTCCAGGGTCAGGCCGCCCTTGGTCGTACTCAACGAAACGTCATTCAATGTGACGATGCGGGAAAGTTGGGAAATGTCGCTCGCGAACGCGCCGATGTCGTGATAGTTACCGGCGAGTCTGATCGTAATTGGCAACTCCGCATAAAATTCAGACCGGGTTTCCGCTGGGGCGGGGCGGAACAATTCGAACTGAAGGCCGCGACCCAAACCCGCCTGATTGATATCGGTCAGCAGCGCTTCCATTTCCGACTTGTTCGGCAGCTGCTTGAGCATTTCACCGAAGGATTCCTCGATTTCGGCCAGTTGCTTGCGGTACGCGTCGAGGTTTACCGCCTGTTTTTTCTTGTCCAGGAAAGAAGTTCGCAGATCCTGCTCTTTTGCCCGATCCTGCGCCAAATCGTCGAGCTGGTTCTGCCAATCGAACCAGTACCCCGCAAACACGAGCAAAAGCAGCAAAATGAATAGTGCGCCCAGTTTCGGCAAGGCCGGCCAGCTGCCGATATCGCGCGGATTCAGTCTTCGAAGGTCGTCGAGCGTCATGGGGGTCAGGTTTTCGGCGCGTGAGGCACGGCGGCGGGCGCGCCAGTATTCGGACGCGGGGCGTTTTCCTCTTTGGGCCGCGAAATATTGACGTTCAAATTGAATTCGTTCAGGGCCGCATTATCGACGGTGACCGCCTTGATTTCGATTAAAGAGGGGCTTTCAAGCCAGGGAGAGGCCTCGAAATTACGCATGAGCGTCGAAACGCGCGCGTTGGATGTTGCATAACCGATCACATTCACCTTCTGGCCGGTCTGCTTCACAGATTTAAGATATATGCCGTCCGGGAGCTGCCTCACGAGTTGATCGAGCAATCGAACCGTTTCGGTCCGGTTGGTCTGCAAAGATTCCACCACCCGCTTGCGCGCCAGCAACGCCTGGGTCTGCTCCTTGAGCTTCCTGATTTCGTCGATCTGCTTATCGAGCAGCACAATCTCGGATTCCAGGTACTTGTTGCGCTCCACCTGGGTTTCGATACGACCCGCAAAAAATGTGTGTACCGCCACGACGATGGCGGCGGCCAGGCCAACCGTCATGCCCGCGAGGATAAAGAATTGCTGCTGTTGCGCCTTGCGCCGCGCAGCCCGGTGCGGCAGTAGGTTAATCGGGATCATTCGTCGAACCTCCGCAGCGCGAGGCCACACGCCACCAGCAACGCCGGCGCGTCAACGGTCAATTGCGCCTGCCGGACTTTGGAGGACACTTCCATGCCGACGAACGGGTTCGCGACCTGCGTATTGACCTGAGTGCGCTCCGCAACCACCTCCGCCAGACCGGGTATCGTCGCCGAACCGCCCGAGAGAAAAATATGATGAACCTGATTGAACTGAGTCGAGGTGAAGAAGAATTGCAGCGCTCTGGCAATTTCGAGCGCCAGCGTATCCATGTACGGCGCCAGCACCTCGGAGTCATAGGTGTCCGGCAGACCGCCGCTGCGTTTTGCGGCCTCCGCCTCTTCCGCCGAGAGGCTGTAATGCCGCATGATCTCTTGTGTCAGTTGGTTGCCGCCAAAGGGCTGTTCGCGCATGTACACCGATTGACCGTTGCGCAATGCGTTTATATTCATCATCGATGCACCGACGTCAACCACGGCAATCGTTTGATCGCGGCCGCCATCGGGTAGTTGATCCTGCATCAGTTCGAATGCATTCTGGGAGGCGAAGGCATCGATATCCATTACCGTCGCCTTGAGCCCGACCGATTCGGCAACGGCAACGCGATCCTCGACCTTTTCCTTGCGGGAAGCCGCAATCAGCACCTCGACGTCTTCCGTACTGTTGGGCGCCGGTCCGAGTGTCTGGAAATCGAGGTTGACCTCTTCGAGCGCAAACGGAATGTATTGGTTGGCTTCGGTTTCGACCTGGGCTTCAAGCTGTTCGTCGGTCTGACCCGCGGGTACCACTATCTTTTTCGTGATGACCGCGGCGGAAGGCAACGCCATGGCCAAATTCTTGGCCCGGGTACCCATACGCTTCCAGCCGCGACGCAGCGCGTCGCCAACCTCTTCAAGGTTCATGATATTGCCGTCGACCACGGCGTCCTTCGGCAGCGGCTCGATCGTGTAGCGCTCGAGGCGATACCGTCCCCTGCCGGACCCCGTTAGTTCCACCATTTTCACCGACGAGGAACTGATGTCGACGCCGATCAAAGGCGGTGACTTGGGCTTCAGCAGGTTGCCGATGAAATCCGTGTCAAACGCAAATTTTCCCTTGAACATTGGCCGTTTAGGCGTGATACGTATAATCTACATTAAATGCTAGCAACAACTATTTTGCATGTAAAGCGTTTTTATGCGCGTTTCTGTTGCCTGGGGGCAACACCTTATATAATGCCGGTCGTTTTCCTTTCGGCACCTTCCGCGGCCGGTCAATCATGTTCTCCCGTTGGTGGATCTATCCCCTCATTGGGCTGGCTGCGTTTGGAGTTTCCCTCGCTTTAATCGTGGGTTACGCCGCAGTAGTGGCTTACCCTAATCTGCCCTCCCTTGATGCACTGACTTCCTACCAGCCGAAGATACCGCTGCAAATATTCAGCATGGAAGGCAGTCTAATCGGCGAGTTCGGTGAGGAAAAGCGGGCCTTCCTGAAGATCGACCAGACGCCCGACCTGCTGCGCAAAGCGATCGTTGCTGCGGAAGACGAGCGCTTTTACGAACACGGGGGCGTGGATTACATCGGGGTCATCCGCGCTGCGCTCTCGAACTTTGCTTCCGCCAGCGCCCGACAGGGCGCCAGCACGATCACCATGCAGGTCGCGCGCAATTTCTTCCTGAGCACTGAAAAAACCTTCAGCCGCAAATTCAGCGAAGCGTTGCTCGCATTCAAGATCGAACACAGCCTGACGAAAGAAGAGATCCTTCAGTTGTATATCAATCAGATTTACCTGGGCCAGCGCGCTTACGGCTTTGGCGCCGCCTCCCAAGTGTACTTCGGCAAACAACTCGATCAGTTGAGCTTGGCGGAGATCGCGATGCTCGCCGGATTGCCCAAGGCGCCCTCCCGCTACAACCCCGTCGTCAATATGAACCGGGCAAAAATTCGTCAGCACTATGTCCTGCGGCGAATGGCCGAGCTCGGGTATATCGACGAGCCGCAACTCAAGAAGGCCGAGGCCCAGCCAATCATCATCTCGCGCCAGATCCAGGAGTTTGCGACTCGCGCCGACCACTTTGCGGAGATGGTACGCCAGGCGATTTACGACGCTTACAAGGAGGAAGCCTACACGCGTGGATTCCGGGTCTACACCACGCTTTCGAAAATTCATCAAGACGCAGCTTATCGGGCCTTGCGCGCGGGCGCCATGGAGTACGACAAACGTCAGGGCTATCGCGGCGCGGAGGGATATTTCAACCTGCCGAAAGAAGAAGTTGGCGAAGAGGCTCTGGAAGACGCCTTGCAGGAAGAACTCGATAGCGATGACGTCTATCCGGCTATCGCGCTGGAAGTCGACGCAAAAGCGGTGAAGGCCTATCGCAAAGGCGGCGAGACCGTGACCATCACCGGCGAAGGACTCAAATTTGCCAGCCGCATGATAGGCAACAAGGCGCCGGCGAAGGTCCGACTCAAGCGCGGGGCCCTGATCCGAGTCCAGCCCGACGCCAAGGGCATGTGGCAGATAGTCCAGTTGCCGCAGGTCGAATCGGCTTTGGTCTCCGTAGACACCGACAATGGCGCCATTCGGGCGCTGGTCGGCGGGTTCGATTTCTATCGCAACAAATACAACCACGTCACCCAGGCGCGGCGTCAGCCGGGATCGAGCTTCAAGCCCTTTATTTATTCGGCGGCGCTCGAGAAGGGATTTACGCCCGCAACCATCATCAACGATGCGCCGCTGACCATCGACGCCAGCGAAACCGGGTCGGTCAATTGGCAGCCGCGAAATTTCGATGGCAGCTTCGACGGTCCGATTCGCATGCGCACGGCGCTGACCAAATCGAAAAACCTGGTATCGATACGGATTCTGCAGGCGATCACGCCGCAGTACGCTCAGGACTATGTTTCCCGCTTCGGCTTCGATCCCAAGCAACACCCTGCCTATTTGACCATGGCGCTCGGCGCAGGGTCAGCAACGCCCTTGGAGATGGTGATGGGCTATACAGTCTTCGCCAATGGTGGCTACCGGATGACCCCCTACTTTATCGAACGCATCGAAGATGCCCAGGGCACCGTTCTAGGTAAAGCAAACCCGGTCGTCGTCGGAAAAGGTGCGGAACGGGTTCTCGACGCGCGCAATGCCTTCATCATGACCAATATGATGCAGGACGTGATCCGCGGCGGAACCGGCGCGCGCGCGATGGCATTGGGCAGAATCGATCTCGCCGGCAAGACCGGGACGACCAACGAGCAGTTGGATGCGTGGTTTGCGGGCTTCCAGCGCCATCTGGCTTCAGTGGTGTGGGTAGGCTACGATATTCCACGCACGCTGGGCGATCGCGAAACCGGTGCTGTCGTCGCGTTGCCGATCTGGATGTCTTATATGGGCGCCGTATTGAAAGGCCAGCCGGAGGAACTGCCCATCGCGCCCGAGGGGGTCGTGGCCGTGGCCATCAATCCGGAAACCGGCCTGCGCGACAAACATGCGCCGTCGCCGATGATCGAATACTTTTATCATGAAAACGTGCCGCCCGAACAAGAGGGCGGACCGGAAATCGAAGGCGCGGAATCTGCAAAGCCACCCGAAGAAGTAAAGGACCAGCTGTACTGACCTCGATGCCGAGAGATAACGGCAATAACAGACAAATGCGGGAGCGCATCGCCCATCTCGCCGCGCGGCTGATGGCCGTCGACGGCATCGACGACTATGCTCTAGCGAAGCGCAAGGCGGCACGCCAGGCAGGCGCGCCCGACACCCGCAACCTGCCGAACAACGACGAAGTCGAACACGCGCTGCGCGCTTATCAGCAACTCTATCAGGCCGACGAACAGCGCGACCGTCTGCGCCATCTGCGCCAGCGCGCCCGCGAGATGATGGAACTGCTCGCTCGCTTTGATCCTTACCTCTCCGGTGCGGTGCTCTCGGGCAGTGCCGGAAAGTATTCCGACATCGATCTGCTTCTGTTCACCGATAGCATGAAGGACGTGGAAATGTTCCTGCTCGATCGCCGCATCGCCTATCGCAGCGGGGAACGTCGAATCCATGTCGGCGACGAAGCACGCGGGGTACCGAATTTCAGTGTCAGCACAGAGGATGCCGATTTCGACATTACCGTATTCGCCCCGCGCGATCTTCGTGCCCAGATTCGCAGCGCGCCCGAGGGTCGGCCGCTGGAACGTGTCCGCATAGACTGGCTGGATGCGGCACTGGCCAAGCACGACAATGCGCTCGGCACTCGATAACGCGATCTAACCTTCTTCCTTAAGCCATTCGGCGGCATCCAGCGCGAAGTACGTCAGAATCGCGTCGGCGCCGGCGCGCTTGAACGACAGCAGTGCTTCCATGACACATTTGCGCTCGTCTATCCAGCCATTCAGCCCCGCCGCCTTGAGCATCGCGTACTCGCCGCTTACCTGATACACCATGGTAGGCGCGCCGAATTCATCCTTTACCCTGCGTACTATGTCCAGATATGGCATTCCGGGCTTGACCATCACCATGTCGGCACCCTCTTCCAGGTCCAGCCCCACCTCCCACAACGCTTCGTTGGAGTTCGCCGGATCGATCTGATAGGTGTACTTGTTACCCTTGCCAAGCGTGGCTGCGGAACCGACCGCATCCCGAAACGGGCCGTAGAAATTCGACGCGTATTTGGCGGCATAGGCCAGGATGCGGGTATGAATATACATTCCCGAATCCAGCGCCTCGCGCAACGCGCCGATTCGGCCGTCCATCATGTCCGACGGCGCAACGATGTCTACTCCAGCCTGCGCATGCGACAAAGCCTGCTTCACCAGTACTTCGATGGTTTCATCGTTGAGTACATAACCGCTATCGTCGATGAGACCGTCCTGCCCGTGGCTGGTATACGGATCAAGCGCGATATCGGTGATGACGCCGAGCCCTGGGAAACGCTCCTTGAGCGAACGGATTGTGCGGGCCGCGAGGCCTTCCGGATTGAACGCCTCCCGCGCGTCGATAGTTCTGAAGCGGTTGTCCACAACCGGGAACAGCGCGATGGCCGGTATTTTGAGTTCCACGCACCGCTGCGCCTGTTTGAGCAGCCGGTCGATGGAAAGCCGTTCCACCCCCGGCATGGAAGGCACCGCTTCACTGCGATTCTGTCCATCGATCACAAATACCGGATAGATCAAGTCGTCGGCGGACAATCGATGTTCCCGGACCAGTCGGCGCGAAAAATCATCGTGGCGAGACCTGCGCATCCTACGGCGCGGAAATTTTCCCAAAACATGCATGACTTTCTATCCCTTAGTGCTCGTGCAACGCACAATGAATTGATTTAACGAGTAAAAATCAAAGCGGTGGAACTTTCGACTGCGCCGACGCTCTGAAACAGTAGACAGCAATGTCTCCCGCTTCTCCTCCCTGAGCGGGTGCCTTAATCCAATTGAGGCTTTGCTTTACCCCCCGGTTTTAGTCCCCTTTAACCGGGGGTTTTTTATTTTACCCGCACGCCTGTACGCTAGTCTGGCGCATACCACCGGTTCAGAACCGCCTCTGCTTCATCGATACCCAACCTGGTTTGCGCCGAGAACAGTTGGACCGAGACACCGGGAAAGTCCGCGGCAAGCACCTTGGTGGTATCGCGCAACTGTTCCAGCGCCGATTGCCGGCCGAACTTATCCGCCTTGGTGAGCAGAATATGTGCCGGCCTGCCGGTACCCTCGAACCAAGCCAGCAACTGCCGGTCGAGCTCCTTCATCGGATGGCGAATGTCCATGACCACCATCAAGCCGCGCAGCTGCGGACGGAATTGAAGGTACCCCGAAATAAATTCTTCCCATTCGTTTCTCATCGCTCGCGGCACCTTCGCGTACCCGTACCCAGGCAAATCCACCAGAAAGCGTTCGGCTCCGAGACTGAAGAAATTGATCTGCTGCGTTCGTCCCGGCGTTTTGCTGACGAATGCCATTCGATGGCGTTGCGCGAGCGCGTTGATGGCGCTCGACTTGCCCGCGTTCGACCGCCCGGCGATTGCGACTTCCATCTGCGAAGGCGGCAATCCGCTTTCGTCGACAGCAGACGCGAAGAAGCTGATGTCGCGAAACAAACCGGACTGGCTCATGAGTTACGCTAAAATATACAGGTCTGGTCAGGGCCGCCGTGGTGCCTGGCCCCGCGCTGGATTAGGGAGCGTTCATGATTCGTTTCGTTGCGGCAGTTGTCGCACTGATCTCCATCACTTCGACTTCGGCTCACGCAGCCGGCGATGCTGCCAAGGCGCAGGCAATCGTCAACCAGGCTTGTGCGGCCTGTCATGGCGTTGACGGCAACAGCCCGCTGCCGGCGAACCCAAGCCTTGCCGGCCAGCATCCGGAGTACCTGCTCAAACAGCTGCACGAATTCAAATCGGGCACACGCGCCAATCCGGTCATGGCCGCAATGGTGGCGAATCTTTCTTCTGACGACATGCACAATCTGGCTGCGTATTACTCCATGCAAACGCCGAAGCAGATGGGCGCCAAGGACAAGGACCTGGTGGCGCAGGGACGCAAACTCTATCGCGGCGGCAATGCGGCGAATGGGGTTGCCGCCTGTGCCGGCTGCCACTCGCCGAACGGGGCCGGAATTCCGGCCCAGTTTCCACGCCTTGCCAGCCAGCACGCGGACTACGTTGCTGCGCAGCTGAAGGCCTTTCGTGGCGGAGATCGCGCCAACGATCCGAATCAGATGATGCGGTCCACAGCCCTCAAACTGACCGACAAGGACATCGCCGCGCTCGCAGAATATATCTCCGGACTGCATTAAACCGCTGGCGAACTTCACGTAGCGGTAATTTTTCCGAACGCGATCTTTGCTGCAGCGGCGGTAGCCCCGATTTCCGCATCGCCATGCGCGGCCGACACAAATCCGGCTTCGTAGGCCGAGGGCGCGAAGTAAACTCCTTCGGCGAGAAGCGCGTGGAAAAAGCGGTTGAAGGCGGCCTTGTCGCTTTCCATAACCTGGGCATAGGTTTCCGGCGGCTTCGCACGAAAATACACACCAAACATTCCCCCGACCGATTGCGCGGAAAACGCGATTCCGGCCTCCCGTGCCGCAGCTTGCAGCTGTTCGACCAGCTTCATGGTATTGGCTGTCAGGCGTTCGAAGAATCCGGGCTGCTCAACCAGCTTGAGCGTGGCCAGGCCCGCGGCAACAGCGACCGGATTTCCGGACAGCGTGCCAGCCTGGTAAACCGGGCCCAGCGGCGCAATCGACTGCATGATGTCGCACCTGCCGCCGAATGCGCCGACCGGCATCCCGCCACCGATGACTTTGCCGAGCGTGGTGAGATCCGGCGTGATGCCGTACAGGCCTTGTGCGCCCTGCAGCCCCACGCGAAATCCAGTCATCACTTCATCGAAAATCAATATCGCGCCGTAACGCGTGCACAAGTCGCGCAACGCAGCCAGAAATGCCTTTTTCGGTTTGACCAGATTCATATTGCCGGCGACCGGTTCCACGATGACGCCGGCCATTCTGTCACCTTCCGCTTTGAAGGCGGCCTCGAGCATATCGACATCGTTATAGTCGAGCACGATGGTGTGCGCGGTTATCTCGGCCGGTACACCCGCGGAACTCGGCTGGCCCAGCGTCAGCGCACCCGAACCGGCTTTCACGAGCAGCGAGTCGGCGTGGCCGTGATAGCAGCCCTCGAATTTAACAATCTTCGGCCGTCCGGTAAAACCGCGTGCGAGCCGGATGGCGGTCATCGTTGCCTCGGTACCCGAACTGACCAGACGCACCTGCTGCATCGAAGGCAGGCAGCGCGTGATCCACTCCGCCATCTCCAGTTCCGATTCCGTCGGTGCGCCGAAGCTCAGGCCGCGGGTGGCGGCGTCCTGCACTGCCTTGACGACTTGCGGATGGGCATGGCCGAGAACAAGCGGCCCCCAGGATCCAACATAATCGATGTAACGCCTGCCATCGGCGTCCCAAACGTACGGACCATCGCCGCGAGCAAAAAAAACCGGCGTGCCACCGACGGAGCGGAATGCCCGTACGGGCGAATTCACCCCCCCCGGAATGACCCGCAGTGATTTTTCGAACAGTATTTCGTTTCTGGTCTTCACGATTTGTTCTCACGAGTGAGCAGGCATTTGAAACAGCCGGGCAATGCGGCGCGCTTGCGCCTCGACGTCGAGCGCATCGAACAAGCCGCTCACTACGGCGACAGCATCGGCGCCGGCGGCAATCAATCCGGTCGCATTGTCCTCGTTAATTCCACCGATTGCGACGACCGGAAGCTTGATTTCCGACGCCGCGATTCGCAGAAGTTCCGTGTCGGCCCGCAATGCCAGGGGTTTGGTCACTGACGGGAAAAAACTTCCAAACGCCACGTAGTCCGCGCCCTGCGACACTGCTGCCCGCGCTCGCGATATATCGTTGTAGCAGGAAACTCCGATCAGTTTTCCGGACCCCAACACGGCGCGCGCCACGACCACGTCGCCATCTTCCCTGCCCAAATGAACGCCATCGGCATCGACTTCGCGAGCCAGTTCCATACTGTCGTTGACGATAAAGAGGACATTCCGGTTACGGCACAATCGCGCAATCGCCCCGGCCTGCGACCGACGCAGGGAATCCGGGATTGTCTTGCTCCGGTACTGGATGACACGCGCGCCGCCGCGCAGTGCGCCGTCAACTTTGCTGACCAGCGAGTTCGAGTCGGTAAGCTCCGGAGTCACAGCGTACAGGCCGCTAACTGGCTTGTTCATCCTCCCGCTCTTTCTCGCGGGCCCAGAACAGGCGGTCCGGCACCAGTTGTCCCATGCCGGTCCGATAAGCGTGCTTGAGCGTCTGCCAGGTATATTCCTGTGCATCGCGTACCGCTTCGGGAATGGCAAGGCCGTTGGCGATCGTCGCCGCGATGGCTGACGCCAGCGTACATCCGGACCCATGATAAGTCCCGGCAAGCCGCTGCCAGGAGTCGGTTCGCACGACACCCTGCTGCTCATAAAGCGTGTTGATCACCTGGGGCGTATTTTCATGCGTGCCAGTGATGAGCACGTATTCACAACCAAGATTGAGAATCTTGCGCGCACATTCTCCCAGATCCGGATTATCGCCCTCGTCTGAATCGTCGTCTTGCGCCAGACGACGCACTTCAAGGCTGTTGGGCGTGATCAATGTCGTCTGCGGAACCAGCAGTTCGCGCATGGCCGAGATGAGATCATCGGAAGCCAGGTCGTCTCCGCTCCCCGAGGCAAGGATTGGATCGAGCACCAGCGGAATATCGGGATAGTCGGACACTACTTCCGCAATCGCGGCGACGGCTTCGACACTGCCGAGCAGGCCGATCTTGAACACGGCGACCGGCACATCCTCCAGCACGCAACGCGCCTGGTCGGCCACCCACTCTGCATCGATGGGCAGCACGTCCTCCACCCCCATCGTGTCCTGAATCGTAACTGCCGTAACCACGGATAACGGATGACATCCCATGCTCGACAACGTAAGGATATCCGCTTGCATGCCGGCGCCGCCGCTGGGATCGGTGCCCGAAAATACCAGAACTATGGGAGGTGACGCGGGCACGGCGGCGTAGGTCGCGGCAACGTTTCGAATTAAAATGGAAGTTTAACCGAAAGCCCCGCCGATTATGGCCGCGAACTACAAAACCTACATGTGCTTAATCTGTGGCTTCATTTATGATGAAGCGACCGGCCTGCCCGAGGAAGGCATCGCTGCCGGCACCCGCTGGGAGGATGTGCCGGTCAACTGGGTCTGCCCGGAATGCGGCGCCCGCAAGGAAGACTTCGAGCTGGTCGAAATCTAGAAAGGACAGATATGCGAATACTCCACACCATGCTGCGGGTCGGTGACCTGAAGCGTGCCATCGATTTTTATACAAACGTGCTCGGCATGCATGTGCTGCGGCAGAAAGACTATCCTGACGGCCGCTTCACGCTTGCCTTTGTGGGTTATGGCGACGAAAACAAGGAGGCTGTTCTCGAATTGACCCATAACTGGGACACGACCAAATATGATCTCGGGACAGGCTATGGCCATGTCGCACTCGAAGTCGATGACGCTTACAAAGCCTGTGACGAAGTCAAAAAGCGCGGCGGCAGAGTCACTCGCGAAGCCGGACCGATGAAACATGGAACCACCGTGATCGCGTTCGTGGAAGATCCGGACGGCTACAAGATCGAGTTCATCCAGCGCAAACATTAGCGCTGCCTCGGTTCAGCCTCCATCGCCGCCGATGAGATTCGCGATCCGCACGAAATCCGCCACGCTCAAGGTCTCCCCCCTCGCGATCGGGTCGATGCCAAGGCGCTCGAAATCTGACACAGTGAGCTTTTCTCTCAACGCATTGCGCAGTGTCTTGCGGCGTTGGCCGAACGCACGCATCACCACGTCAGCGAACAAACGCTCGTCGTTTGCGACGCATGGCAAAACCGTGTGCGGAAACATGCGTACGACCGACGACCAGACTTTGGGGGCAGGTCGGAATGCCGACGGCGGAACATCGAACAATGGATCGATGCTCCAGCGATACTGCAACATCACCGACAGCCGGCCGTACTCTGAAGTACCGGGCTGCGCGCTCATCCTTTCGACGACTTCGCGTTGAAGCATGAAGTGCGCATCTTGCACGGCGCGTGCGTGATCCGTTAAATGAAACAGAAGCGCAGTGGATATGTTGTACGGCAGGTTGCCGACCACGCGCAAGTTGTGCCCCATTGCCGTGAAATCGAACTCGAGCGCGTCGCCATCATGAATGGTCAGCCGACTCGCCGCATGGCGGGCGCGCAGATCCTGCACGATATCGCGGTCGATTTCGATTGCGTCGAGATGCTCGAGGCGCTGCAGCAGGGGCAGCGTCAATGCGCCCAGCCCGGGGCCGATCTCGACGAACCGGTCGCCCGGCTGCGGTTGTAAAGCCGCCATGATCTGTTGCACCACACCCGGATCTTCGAGGAAATTCTGGCCAAAACGCTTGCGTGGCTTGTGCATGTCAGCCGGGTCTCGCGGTCCGATTGCGGCTTGAATTCAGCGTCGACTGAGCCGGGCCGAATGGTTTATCGCAGTTCGACAATCCGCTTGCGGCTGCCTGGGGCGAAACGCATTGACTCCGTCTGCGCTGCCGCCTCAGTGTTCCTCGAGGCGCAATTCGACGTAGGCGCGGTCACGCTGCTGGCGTACCCATTCCTGGTAAGCCTCATCCGCCTTGCGCGTACGGATCGACTGTCTTGCGAGCACCCGCTGGCGTTCTTTCGACATGTCTTCGCTGCGCCGTTCGACAACCTGAATCAGGTGCCAGCCGAAGGGCGACTGCACGGGCTCGCTGACTTGTCCGGGTTCGAGCCCATTCATCGCACGCTCGAATTCCGGCACCGTGTCTCCCGGAGACAGCCAGCCCAGATCGCCTCCATGCGAGGCGCTCGCGTCCTCGGACTGCAGGCGCGCCAGTTCGGTGAAACTGGTGCCATTTTCGATGCGCTCCCGGAGATTGGTCAGCCGCTGCTTGGCATCAGCCTCGGACACCACTTCATTGAGCCGGATGAGGATATGCCGCGCATGCGTCTGCGGGATGATCACGGGGGTTTCATTGCCACGTTTGTCCGTCAGTTTGATGATATGGAATCCGTTGGCGCTGCGCAGCACCGAACTCACATCCCCGACTTTCATGTTCTTGACTGATTCGACGAAAATCTGCGGAAGGCGAGCCGCAGATCGCCACCCCAGAGGACCGCCGTCGAGCGCATTCTGCGCATCCGACACGCCCGCGGAAACCTGCCGGAAATCTGCCCCCCCCCGGATCTGATCAAGTGCCTTTTCGGCAATCACGCGCTTCGCCTGGATCTGCTCCGGGCTCGCCTGTTCAGGCACCAGAACCAGAATGTGGGAAAGACTGTATTCGTCGTCCTGGCCTGCCTGGCTTTGCTGGTTTTTCAGATAATTGTCGATCTCGGCATCGGTAATCAGGATCTTGCTGTCGACCTCGCGCTCCTTCAGACGGGCGATCAGGATTTCGTTGCGCAATTCTTCCCGGAAACGATTGAAGTCGATGCCGTCGGTCTCCAGCATCTTGCGAAATGCCTCCGGCGACATCTTGTTTTCCTGCGCAATACGCTCAATCGAGCGTTGCAACTGGGTATCGTCAACACGCAAACCTGTTTCCCGGGCGCTCTGCCCCAATACCTTCGCCGTGACCAACCGCTCCAGCAGCTGTCGTTCCAGGACATCGCGCGCTGGCAGGGGCGTACCCTGGCGTTTGAGCTGCTGCAGCGCGACTTTCACCTGTTCGTCGAGATCGAGCCGGGTGACAACTTCGCTGTTGACCACTGCAATGACGCGATCCAGCGTCAGATTGTCTTTTTTCGTTCGATCGTCCTGCGCGGCCGCTGCCGGAAAGGCGATGCACAAAATCAGCACGGCGGAATGAATTCGCATGTTTTTTCCAAATTCACTTATCGGGAATTTCCCACGATTGCGGCAATAGATAACAACACCCGGCGCGAGTTCCCGTGTTAATACGATGGGAACGGATTGATATCCGCTGGCCGGTGTTCGTTCGTTTTTTCATAGCCGGAGATGTTCTGACGCAACAACTCCAGCGGGCTCGACCCGATCCTCGAAACGTCCGTCAATTCCAGCTGGAGAAACATTGCATTGACGTACTCCTGCGTCGCGATGGCGAACCGATGCATGACGAACCGCGCAGCCCAGCAGCCGGCATTGTACTCGAGCCCGAGCAGGCCCTCCACGAGACGATTGTCCTGCAGGGAGTAGTTATAGCGCGCCAAGCCGTTCCAGCGACCACCGATCGGCCACTGCGTCGACAAATCGACTTGCTCCAGCGCCTCTCGGGTGAAGCGGTAGCCGAAGTTCACCAATTTGCCGGGTTCAGGCTGATAACGCAGCACCGCATTACTGCGTTGCACCCGGTTCTCGTCAACACTGTACTGCACGTCCATATCTGTAAACCAATGCTTGGTGATCTGACCCGTAACCGCGGCCAGCACATCGGAACGCGCCGAATTGCGCAACTCCGGGGTTAGCGAGACCTCCTGCGGCTTGAAATAGTAGCGCTGACCCAGCACGATTCGAAATTGCTCGTCCCCGGATTCCGGATCGATCAGGCGGCTGCTAACCGCGGCGGTGAGCTGGTTCGCGTCATTGATCCTGTCACCCCCGGAAAACTGATTCTCGGTGAATATCTGCGCGAGGTTGAAATCAGCCAGTGCGGTATCGAAATTCGGCAGCTGATCTTGCGGGCGAAAGGGAATATAGACGTAGTAGAGGCGCGGTTCCAGCGTCTGCCGGAAAGCTCGCCCCCACAATGTGGTCTCCCGCTCGAAAGTCAGCGCGCTGTCCAGGCTGTAAATCGGCAAATTCCGGGTCTCGTCGGGACGACTCGGGTCCTCGAACGAATAACTCGTGGAGTGATAACCGACCTTGGGCGTTATGTAGAAAAAGGAGTTCTGGAAGGGCGCGCTGATCGACGGATACAGAATCTCGCGCCTGCCGTTGAGCAGGGTGGGGTGTGCAAACTCGACGTACTCGCCCTGCAAGCCGAAATCCAGGTGCAAGTCGGTCTGCCGGTTCATGTTCAGCGTGATCTGCGGCACCCGTGCATACGGCGCGACGATCGGGGCCAGCGGGTCTTGCAATGTCTGGAAGCGCTGGACCCGGGTATTCAGATTCCACCAGTCTCCGTCATAAAACAGGTCGCCTTCCCGATTCAGGTTGGTCTGCGAAGTTACTGCGATTTTGTCGCTTAAGTCGGTGAAATAGGCGTCATCCGAGACACCTTGCAGATCCAGCCCACCGGAAAAGCCGTTTCCGAAATTTTGCTGGTGTTGCCAGGAGTAGCCATAGCGCCTTTCACTTTTTTGCCGGTCGTCGGGCAAGAAGTCGCCACGCACCTCGCCTTTTACATCGGGCTCCAGATAGCGGAAATCCCCGTTCATCAGCACGCCGCGCTTGGCCAGTACGCGCGGCGCAATCGTTGCGTCGCGATTCGGCGCGATGTTCCAGTAGAACGGTTGGGTGTACTCGAGGCCACTCTGACCCGTGCTGCCGTAGGTCGGAGGCAGCAGCCCCGTCTTGCGCCGACCGCTCAACGAGAAATCCAGGTAGGGCGAATACAGGATCGGCACGCCCTTGAACACCACGGTCGCATTGTGGGCCACCCCGATATCCCGAAGCCGGTCCAGCTCCAGCTCGTCGACGCGCAAGTACCAGTCGTCGTCGCCCACATCGCAGGTGGTATAGGTGGTCTTGTTGATCTTGTAAAGATCGCGGTTCTCTGCCACCAGCCGGTTCGCATCGCCACGGGCCCCGTAGCGCGGCAGCTTGTACGCGGGCTTGTCGATATATCCGCTGTCGTTGGTCAGGTCGTAGAACAACTGATCGCCCGTAATGACGTCGCCGTCCTTCTCAAATCGCACGTGACCAGTCGCGGTGAACTGCTCCTGCGGAAATGACAAGTGCAACTGATCGGAAAAAACCGCCGCGCCGCGCTTGCGAAGACGCACACTTCCCGTGGCCTCCAGCTCCTGATCCTGGTGACCCTCGACCTTGTCGGCATCGAGGAAAAGGTCGGACGGTTCGTCGCGACCCAGCGAGTAGGGAATCAACTCCGGCTGCATCCGGAGTTTCAGATCCGATTCTTCGGCACGTACGCCGGAGGCGACATACAAGATCAACGAAAGAACAGCAGATGTGACACGGGAACGATGCATGCGGGTTGTTGATCGACGCGAGGTGCTAAAATCTCACAAATCATCATTCAAGGCAACGCAGCAGCTTGGATCGTTACGCGCTCGTACTGGACTGGCTGGCTCGCCAGCTTCCCGGGCGGACCTTCTCTCTCGCTCCCGCCTCCGCGGACGCCAGCTTTCGGCGCTATTACCGTGTCACGCTACCGGATGCCACGCTCGTCGTCATGGACGCGCCGCCCGAGCAGGAAGACTGCCGACCATTCGTGAAGGTGGCCGGACTCATGGCCGCTGCCGGCCTCAATGTTCCGACTCTGCTCGCGCAGGATCTGAAACAGGGGTTCCTGCTGTTGTCGGACCTGGGCTCGACGACGTATCTCGCCGCACTCAACGACGACAATGCGGATGGCTTGTTTCGCGATGCGACCGACGCGTTGATCCGTTGGCAGCTGGCCAGCCGCGAAGGCGTCCTGCCCCCTTACGACGAAACCTTGCTGCGACGCGAACTCGACCTGTTTCCCGAGTGGTATCTGCGGCGCCATCTCGGCATTGAGCTCGATGGACCGCAGCGGCAATCCCTGGAAGCGGTGTTCCGCCTTGTCCTGGCCAACAATCTGGCGCAGCCCAGGACCTACGTGCATCGCGATTACATGCCGCGCAACCTGATGTTGACCGAGCCGAATCCGGGCGTGCTCGACTTCCAGGATGCGGTTTATGGACCGATCGCCTACGACGTTGCTTCGCTCTTCAAGGACGCTTTTGTCAGCTGGGACGAGCAGCGCGTCCTGGACTGGACCATTCGTTACTGGGAACGGGCCAGACTGGCGCGGTTACCGGTCAACAGCGACTTCGGTGAGTTTTATCGCGACGTCGAGTGGATGGGATTGCAGCGCCACCTCAAGGTGCTGGGGATTTTCGCCCGTATCTGCCACCGCGACGGCAAACCCGCCTATGTCAAGGACACGCCGCGTTTCCTGGGTTATGTTCGCGCGGTGGCCGAGCGCTACGCATCGCTGTCCCCGTTGCTGCGCCTGCTCGATCAATTCGCCGGCCGCAAGCCGGCGATCGGCTACACATTCTGAATCACGTGCCTGTGAATTCGTCTCGCGTTGCGATGATTCTCGCCGCCGGCCGCGGCGAGCGCATGCGGCCGCTGACCGACCATACACCCAAGTCAATGTTGCAGGTCGACGGCAAGCCGCTCATCTTCCGGCATCTGGATAAACTCGCAGCCGCCGGATTCAGTTCTGTCGTGATCAATTACGCTCATCTGGGCGCACAGATCGAATCGGCGGTCGGCGACGGCAGCCGCTGGAATCTCAGGATTCATTATTCGCCGGAGCCTCAGGCACTGGAGACGGCGGGCGGCATCCGTAATGCGCTGCCGCTGTTGCGTGAAGACGTGTTCGCGGTTGTCAATGCCGACGTCTACAGCGCCTACGACTACACCCATCTCGCCGGAGCAATCCGGAAGATGCACGCCGCTACGCTCGCGCATCTCGTGCTGGTCGATAATCCGCCGCATCATCCGGAAGGTGATTTTTCCCTGGAAGGCAATCTGGTGCGTGCCGGCGCAAAGGACCTGCTGACGTTCAGTGGAATCGGCGCATACCGCGCGACGCTGTTCGATACGGTCGCACCTGGCAGCAAGTACCCTTTGGCGCCGCTGCTGCGCGGACAAATGATCCCGGGCAGGATTACCGGCGAGCATTTTCGCGGCGAATGGGACGACATCGGCACGCCGCAACGCCTTGCCACTCTCGATGCGCGGCTCCGGCAAACATACCGGAGCTGAGGCTGCCGCCGGGGCCGCCTCACACAAGGCCGTATAATTCCAACACTGCAATCCTCCCGATTTAGGTCACATGATCGATCCCGCCTTGTATACCCGGCGCCGCGCCCGATTGGCCGCATTGATGAACGAAGGTGTCGCGGTGATACGTACCGCGCCGGAGCGCCTTCGTAATCGCGATTCGTCTTATCCGTTCCGTTTCGACAGCTATTTCCATTACCTCACCGGCTTTCCCGAACCCGAATCGGTACTGGTGCTTTTTGCCGGTAACGGCGCGAAGAGTGTCCTGTTCTGCCGCGAAAAGGACTTAGAGCGCGAGATCTGGGACGGTTTTCGTCACGGCCCGGAAAAAGCGCGGGAAACGTTCGGTTTCGATGAAACGTATCCGATTGCAAAGCTCGACGAACTTGTGCCTCAGATGCTGGCCGATCAGCCCGCCATGTTTTGCGCTGTCGGCGCGGAGCCAGGCTGGGACCAACAGGTGATTGGATGGATCAACAAGGTGCGCGCGCAGGTCAGGACTGGGGTAAGTGCGCCGGGCGAGATTCGCGATATCCGTCGCTTCCTCGACGACATGCGGCTGATCAAGGACGCACACGAGATCGGCACCATGAGGCGGGCGGCGGACATCTCGTCGCAGGCCCACCGCCGGGCCATGCGTGCCGCGCGCCCCGGGCTGCACGAGTACGAACTGGAAGCGGAATTGATCCACGAATTTCGGCGGCAAGGAGCCCAGTCCCCCGCCTATACCCCGATCGTAGCCGGCGGCGCGAACTCCTGCGTGCTGCACTACGTGCAAAACGATGCCGTGCTTAGCGAGGGTGAGGTTGTCCTGATCGACGCGGGATGCGAACTCGACGGTTATGCCTCGGACATTACGCGCACTTTTCCGGTTAGCGGAAAATTCTCCGGACCCCAGCGCGATGTCTACGAACTCGTGCTCTCGGCCCAGGCAGCGGCCATCGCGCAGGTGCGGCCCGGCAACGAATGGGAAGCGCCCCACGACGCCGCGGTAAAGGTGCTGGCGCAGGGCATGGTCGACCTCGGGTTGTGCAGGGGAACCGCGGACAGCGTGATAGAGTCCGGCGACTATCGGCGCTTCTACATGCACCGTACCGGACACTGGCTGGGCATGGATGTCCATGATGCCGGCGACTACAAGCGCAACGGCGCCTGGCTTGCGCTCAAGCCAGGCATGGTGTTGACGGTCGAGCCGGGCTGTTACGTGCGGCCCGGGGAAGGGGTTCCGGAACAATTCTGGAACATTGGCGTACGCATCGAAGACGATGCGCTGGTGACCGATTCGGGCTGCGAGATCATCACCGCGGCCGCTCCAAAGAATATCGACGACATCGAATCCCTGATGCGTAGTTGAATTACGAACGTCGAATGAGCTCCCTTCAATTCGTCTCTTCCGCAGGACGCGCGCCTTGAGCGGGAACGATTACGATATCGTGGTCGTCGGCGGCGGACCGATCGGCGCCGCGGTGGCTATTGCGCTGCAGGGCAGCGGACTCAGCGCGCTCGTGCTCGAAGCGCGGCCCGACGCGGGCGGCAGCAACGATCCGCGCACTCTGGCGATGTCCTATGGCAGCCGTCTGATTCTCGAGCGGCTCGGCATCTGGTCGCAGATCGAACCCGTGACTCCCATCGAGTCCATTCACGTCTCCCAGCGCGGCGGTTTTGGCCGCACGCTGCTGAGGGCTGACGAAGCGGGCCTGCCTGCGCTCGGTTATGTGGTTCGATATGCAGGTCTGCAGCAGGCTTTCGGCAGGGCGCTCGAGTCGGAACACACGGCATTGATCTGCGGCGCTGAAGTCACCGCAATGGAGTCCATTACGGACGGGATCGACATTCGGTATCGCGGACGGGAGAGCTCCAAATCAATTGCGGCGCGCCTGCTGGTCATTGCCGACGGGGGCGCCAGTACGGGACTGCGCGCCCAGGCGACGATGAGGGTACGCGAATACGGGCAGGACGCCTTGGTCGGCTTTGTCGGGACTTCTCAGCCGCATGGGTGCAGGGCTTACGAGCGTTTCACGCCCGACGGCCCCATCGCCTTGCTGCCGTTCGAAAATCGTTATGCTCTGGTGTTGACGGCGATGCCTGAAACCGTGGATCGCCTGATAGAACTTCGCGCGCCTGATTTCCTCGAGCAATTGCAGCGGCACTTCGGTGATCGCGCCGGCCGCTTTACTTCCATCGAGGCGCGCGCCCGGTTCGCGCTGATGCTGCGTTACGCGGCGGATCCGGTTTTGCCCCGTGCAGTCATGCTCGGCAACGCCGCGCAGGCATTGCACCCGATTGCGGGCCAGGGATTTAACCTGGGTTTGCGCGACGCATGGGAACTGGGCGAAACCGTACTGCTGCATGGCACGCGCGATCCCGGATGCGACGAGTGTCTGTTGCGTTATCGCGCCTTGCGCCGCCCCGATCGCTTGCGCGGAATCGCGTTAACCCATTCGCTGGTCAAGATTTTCTCCAACGATTATGCGCCGCTGCGGGCCACGCGCGGGGCCGCGTTGTCGTTGCTCGAACTTTTCCCGCCTGCCAAACGCGCATTCATGCAAAGCATGGTCTTCGGCGCATCAAGATAAATGCAAAGCGCTGCCCGGCGTTCTCCATGGCACATCGTTTGCGCTAGAATGGCGGTCCGCTTTTTCACCCCGCGCCGAAATGCAGATCGGTCTGCACGTCCTCAGGAATAATCTGATCGTCGCACCGATGGCCGGGGTGACCGATCGGCCATTCCGCCGTTTGTGCAAGAAAATGGGCGCCGGCATGGCGGTATCTGAAATGATTTCGTCGAATGTGCAGCTCCGGAATACGGCGAAATCCCGGCGTCGTTCGGATCATGAAGGGGAAGTCGACCCCATTTCGGTGCAGATTGCCGGTGCCGATCCCGCCGCGATGGCCGACGCCGCGCGTTACAACGCGGATTGCGGCGCACAGATCATCGACATCAACATGGGCTGCCCGGCCAAGAAGGTTTGTAATGTTTCGGCCGGGTCGGCGTTGCTGCAAAACGAACCCCTGGTGGGACAGATTCTCGACGCCGTCGTCGCGGCGGTCGATATTCCGGTGACGTTGAAAATTCGTACCGGCTGGAATCCGCAAAACCGCAATGCCCTGCGCGTGGCGCGGATCGCGCAATCTGCCGGCATCAAGGCATTGTCGATTCATGGCCGTACCCGGGCCTGCGCCTTCGTTGGCGAAGTGGAATATGACACCATCGCCGAAGTGAAATCCTGTGTCGGGATTCCCGTCATAGCCAACGGCGACATCGATTCGCCTGAAAAAGCCCGCGACGTGTTGCGCCGCACCGGTGCAGACGCGTTGATGATCGGCCGGGCAGCGCAGGGACGGCCGTGGATCTTTCGCGAGATCCAGCACTACCTGACCCATGGCAGTCACCTTCCCGCTCCCCGGATCACGGAGATCCGCGACGTGCTGGTACAGCACTTGCATGATCTTTACGCGCTCTACGGGGAACAAGGGGGCGTGCGTGTTGCGCGCAAGCATATCGGCTGGTATGTCAGGGAGCTTGCCGGTGCTTCGGAATTCCGCCAGACCATGAACAGACTGGAAACCACGCATCAGCAACTAGGCTGCGTGGAAATCTATTTCGACGGACTTGCGGTCCGTGGAGATCGCCTGACCTATATCGAGGAACTCGCGGCATGATCAACGACAACGAAATCGCCCGCTGCGTGCGCAAGGCAATGGATGGCTATTTCCGGGATCTGGAAGGCGAACGCCCGTGTGCCATCTACGACATGGTCATGAATTCGGTCGAGAAGCCTTTACTGGAAATCGTGCTGCACAGGGTCGCCGGCAACCAGACCCAGGCAGCCCAATTGCTCGGGATGAACCGCAACACCCTGCGCAAGAAAATGAAGGACTACGGCATCAAATAAGGGTTCGATTCCTCCGGACCTTTCCGCCCGCCCGTTGCCGACGGGCGGTTTATTTTCAGACCGCGTTCGATGAACAAGCGAAAAGCCCTGATCAGTCTGTCCGATAAAACCGGTGCGGCCGAGTTCGCCCGCACATTGCATGCATTCGGCTTCGACATACTGTCGACGGGCGGGACCGCCAGGCTGCTCCGTGAGGCGAGTGTGCCGGTCGTCGAAATTGGCGACTACACCGGTTTCCCGGAGATGCTCGACGGCCGGGTGAAGACCTTGCACCCGAAAGTGCACGCCGGCATCCTCGCTCGCCGCGACCTGCCCGAGCATGTACAGGCCATGACCCGCGCCGACATTCCGACCATCGACCTGGTGGTCGTCAATCTGTATCCGTTCGCGCAGACAGTATCCAGGGCAGGTTGCACGCTGGGAGAAGCCATCGAGAACATCGACATCGGCGGTCCGACCATGGTACGCGCGGCAGCGAAAAACTGGCAGCACGTCACCGTCGTCACGGATCCGGCCGACTATCCCGCGTTGATTGCGGAAATGAAATCGGCCAATGGCGCAATCAGCGTCGAGACCCGTTATCGCATGGCGAGAAAGGCCTTTTCGCACATCGCGGCCTACGACGGCGCAATCAGCAATTATTTGACCGCCACCGACATCAACGGCGCAGCCAGTGCCTTTCCGGAACAGATCAACATGAGCTTTGCAAAGATCCAGGATTTGCGCTACGGCGAAAATCCTCACCAGCAGGCGGCGTTCTATCGCGATCTGAGGCCCGTACCGGGCGCTTTGAGCAATTACCGGCAGTTGCAGGGCAAGGAGCTGTCCTACAACAACATCGCCGACGCGGACGCGGCGTGGGAATGTGTGAAGACGTTCGAAAAACCGGCCTGCGTCATCGTCAAGCACGCCAATCCCTGCGGCGTAGCAATCGCATCCAGTGCGGCGGACGCGTATCGCCGCGCGTTCAAGACCGACCCGACTTCCGCTTTCGGCGGCATCATCGCGTTCAATCGCGAAATTGACCTGGAAACGGCCGAGGCGGTGTCGCAGCAATTCATGGAAGTGCTGATTGCGCCGCGCGTCGCCGCGGATGCCGCGGCCGCGCTGGCCAGAAAAACAAATGTGCGGGTTCTTGAAGTATCGATCGAGAACGGCACCAACCTGTACGACACCAAACGTGTCGGCGGCGGCCTGCTGGTGCAGACGCCCGATTCGGTGAACGTGCAGATTTCAGACCTGCGTATCGTGACGAGCAAACAACCGTCTCCCCAACAGCTTTCGGACCTTATTTTTGCCTGGAAGGTGGCGAAATTCGTCAAATCGAACGCCATCGTATTCTGCGGCGATGGAATGACCCTCGGAGTAGGGGCCGGACAGATGAGCCGCGTGGACAGTGCGCGCATCGCCTCGATCAAGGCAGAGACCGCCGGCCTGTCCCTGCAGGGATCGGTGGTTGCTTCGGATGCCTTCTTTCCGTTCCGCGACGGCATCGACGTGGTGGCGAAGGCGGGAACGGCCGCAATTATCCAGCCGGGCGGGAGCGTGCGTGATGATGAAGTCATCGCCGCCGCCGACGAGCATGGAGTCGCCATGGTCCTGACCGGCGTGCGCCATTTCCGGCATTAGAGATTTCTTGGCAGCCAAATTTCCTCCTGGAATTGACCAATGAATTTACTGGTAGTCGGCAACGGCGGTCGCGAGCACGCACTGGCCTGGCGACTGGCGCAGTCGCTGCGCATTGGCCGCGTCTACGTTGCGCCTGGCAACGCGGGGACCGCGCGCGAAGATGGCCTGTTCAATCTGCCGCTCACGGCAATTCCCGATCTGGTCGATTTCGCCCGCAGGGAATCGATCGCGTTCACCGTGGTTGGTCCAGAGGCGCCGCTGTCGGCCGGGATCGTCGATGCCTTTCGCGCCGTGGGCCTGCGGATCTTCGGCCCCACGCGTGCGGCCGCGCAACTCGAAGCCTCCAAGGATTTTGCCAAGTCCTTCATGGTCAGGCACGGCATTCCAACTGCTGCTTATGCCACGTTCACCGATGCGAGGGCGGCGCACGACTATGTCACAAAGCAGGGTGCGCCGATCGTGATCAAGGCCGACGGACTGGCCGCGGGCAAAGGCGTGACGGTGGCGATGACCCTGGAAGAAGCGCACACGGCAATCGAGATGATGCTGGTCGACAACAAGATGGGCGCGGCCGGCGCGCGCGTCGTCATCGAGGAATTCCTGGAGGGCGAAGAGGCGAGCTTTATCGTCATGGTCGACGGCAAGCATGTGCTGCCGCTCGCGTCCAGCCAGGATCATAAACGACTGCTGGACGCGGACAAAGGTCCGAACACGGGGGGGATGGGTGCGTACTCACCGGCCCCCGTGATTACGCCGGCCATTCATGCCCGCGTGATGCGGGAGGTCATCCAGCCGGTGATACACGGGATGGAAAAGGAGGGCAGCCCATATACGGGATTTCTTTATGCCGGCCTGATGATCAAGCCCGATGGCGGCGCCAAGACGCTGGAATTCAACTGCCGCATGGGCGATCCGGAGACTCAGCCCATCATGATGCGGCTGAAGAGCGATTTGTTCACTTTGATCGAACATGCCGTCGACGGCACGCTCCACACCATTGATGCCCTCTGGGACCGCCGTGTCGCCCTGGGCGCTGTCATGGCGGCCGCCGGCTATCCGGACGACCCGCGCAAAGGCGACGAGATCACCGGACTGCCGCGCGACGCAGATGACTTTCATGTGTTCCACGCCGGGACTGTGCTCCAGGATGGCAAAGTGCTGACCAGCGGTGGGCGGGTGTTATGTGTGACTGCCCTCGGCGATACGGTGCGCGTGGCGCAACGGCGGGCCTATGAAGTCGCCGAGGGCATCCACTTTGCCGGAAGCCAGATGCGCCGCGACATCGGCTTTCGTGCCATCGGTGCAAAGAAGAGCACTCTCTAGCGGAATGCGTATGGAGCCGGTCAAGGATTATCTGGCGGGTCTGCAGGATCGGATCGTCGGCACGCTCGAGGGTATCGACGGCAATTTGTTCCGTCGTGACACATGGACGCGCCCGGAAGGCGGTGGCGGAGTCAGCTGCTTGATCGAGGAGGGCCGAATATTCGAGCGCGGTGGAGTCAATTTCTCGCATGTAACCGGCAACACGCTGCCGGCATCGGCCACCGCGTCCCGGCCCGACCTGGCCGGCGGTTCGTTTCAGGCCACGGGGGTGTCCCTGGTCCTGCATCCGCGCAATCCGTACGTTCCTACGGTGCACATGAACGTGCGCTATTTCCTGGCGGAGAAACCCGGAGCACAGTCTGTCTGGTGGTTCGGCGGCGGCATGGATCTGACACCCTATTACGGCTTCGAGGAAGATGCCGTGCACTTTCATCGCGCGTGTCGCCAGGCCCTGGAGCCGTTCGGTGCGCAAACGCATGCCAGGTTCAAGAAGTGGTGCGACGAGTATTTCTATCTCAAGCATCGCAAGGAGCCGCGCGGTATCGGCGGCATCTTCTTCGATGACCTGTCGGAGCCCGACTTCGATACCTGTTTCGCGCTGGCCCGCAGCGTGGGCGATCACCTGGTTGAGGCTTATGTGCCGATCGTCGAACGCCGCAAGAATCTGGCGTTCGGCGAAGCGCAGCGCGATTTCCAGGCCTATCGGCGCGGTCGTTATGTGGAATTCAATCTGGTCTACGACCGGGGTACGCTGTTCGGCCTGCAGTCCGGTGGTCGAGCGGAGTCCATCCTCATGTCGCTGCCGCCAGTCGTGAAATGGCGTTACGACTGGAAACCCGAGGCCGGCACGCCGGAAGCCAGGCTCTACACCGATTTCCTGACCGCCCGCGACTGGGTTTGAAGCGCGCTGGCTCTAGTGGCGCAGCCGCGTCATTTGCGGCAATATCCGCCGGAAAAATAGATTTTGTATCCAGTCGGCTTGAAACCATGTCCAGGAATTCCCACCGCATCATCGTCACGGTCATCGGCAAAGACCGCGTGGGCATCATCGCCAATGTTTCGGCCGTGCTGGCCCAGGCCGGCGCCAACATTCTGGACATCTCACAGTCGGTCATGGATGAGTTCTTCGTGATGATAATGATGGTGGATATCGAGCGCGCCGGCATCTCTTTCGGCGAACTCAAATCGAGGCTCAACGCCAAGGGCGAGGAAATGGGGCTCCGGATCGACGCCCAGCACGAAGATGTGTTCAAGTTCATGCACCGCATCTGACGCGGCCCCGGCATGAGCGTCAGTCGCTACTCCCCTCAGGAGATCGTCGAAACCATCCGCATGGTGCAGATGGAGAATCTCGACATTCGCACCATCACCATGGGCATAAGCCTGCGCGATTGCGGGCATCCGGATCTCACCGTCGCGGCAACCAAGGCCTACGACAAAATTTGCCGGCTTGCCGAGAATCTGGTCCGTGCCGGTGAAGAAATCGCCTCGGAGTACGGCATACCGGTAATAAACAAGCGCATCTCGGTGACGCCGATCGCCCTGGTCGCGGAGAGCTCCGACGCGGACTCTTACGTACCGATGGCCGAGTATCTGGATCGCGCGGCGAAACAGGTGGGTGTCAATTTCCTCGGCGGATTTTCCGCCCTCGTGCACAAAGGCATGACCCGTGGCGACGCGACCCTGATTGCATCGATTCCGCAAGCGCTGGCCGCCACCGATCGCGTATGCGCATCAGTCAACGTCGGCACCACCAAAGCCGGCATCAACATGGATGCGGTGGCACTGATGGGCCGGACCATCGTCGAGACGGCCCGGCTGAGCGCATTGCGGGATGGCCTGGGTTGCGCGAAGCTGGTTGTGTTCTGCAATGCCGTGGACGACAACCCTTTCATGGCGGGCGCCTTCCATGGCATTGGCGAACCCGAGTGCGTGATCAACGTCGGCGTATCGGGCCCGGGAGCCGTGTTGCGCGCAATCGAGAAAGAAGGTCAGAGCGATTTCGGCACGCTGGCAACAACAATCAAGCGCACTGCATTCAAGATCACGCGCATGGGCGAACTGGTGGGCAGGTCGGCCTCGGGGAAGCTTGGCGTGCCGTTCGGCATCGTCGACTTGTCCCTCGCACCGACGCCCGCGCAGGGCGATTCGGTGGCGCGGATTCTCGAGGCAATGGGTCTCGAGCGCGTCGGTACGCACGGCTCGACGGCTGCCCTTGCGTTGTTGAACGATGCGGTGAAGAAAGGCGGGGCGATGGCTTCGAGCTATGTGGGGGGGCTGTCCGGTGCATTCATTCCGGTTTCCGAAGACATCGGAATGATCGAAGCAGCAGGCATGGGCGCCCTGACATTCGACAAACTGGAGGCCATGACCTGCGTATGTTCGGTTGGCCTGGACATGATCGCCATCCCCGGCGATACGCCGGCCGAGACGATCGCGGCGATCATCGCCGACGCAGCGGCTATCGGCATGATCAACCGCAAGACCACGGCCGTGCGCATCATTCCCGCACCGGGAAAAACCGAAGGCGACATGGTGGAGTTCGGCGGCTTGCTGGGCCGGGCGCCGGTCATGGCCGTGCATCGCGAATCCAGTCGCGAGTTCGTCAGCCGCGGCGGACGCATCCCGGCACCGCTCCAGGCGCTGAATAATTGAAGCCGATTTACCGGCGCAGCACGCACTTGTCGTACAGGTCGTGCAGGCGGTTGTGCGGATCATACCGGGACTTCAGCTCCCGGTAGGCCTGAGCACCGTAGATGGCATCGAACTCCTGTCTCGAAAAATAGCTGTCCGAATACAGCGATTTTATGCCGCCGAGCTGCGCGACCTTGCGTTCGATCAGACGGTTGAAATGCCCGGGAAGCTGCGACTTATTCGATTTCACGACATCCCAGAATCCGAAATTCACGTAGGTCGTTGCCGGATTCAGCGGATAGAGCGGGAACGCCCTCGCATCCGGGCTGCGGATCGGGCAGATCCATATCGGCAGGATGCCGACCTCGCGGCGGAAGAATTCCAGGAATTCTGCCGCGCGCTCGATGGGAATGTCGACGTCCTGGATGACCGACTCGCGCTGCACGCCGAACAATGCGCCGAAGCGCTGCGTAAGTCTCCAGCGACTGTTCCAGCGCATGATGCTGGTGTAGGTGCGTGAATTCAGCCGTGCCTTGCCGGCAAGCCGGCGGATGAGCGGATTCTGCGCGCCGAAATTTTTCGAGCACCAGAACCAGTCGGTGTCCCAGCGCCAGAGAAAATCGTGCACGCTGAGATAGTCCGTGTCCCTTTCCCGGATGGAACGGTAATAAATATGCTCGAATGTGTAGTCGCTGACGAGAGGCGCCTCGTCCACGAACGTTGCCGCGGTCAGGTAAAGTTCGTCCGGGCCGAAGACGACTCCATCGACGAAGTCGGCTGCGGATTCGCAAAGCGCATGCAGGCCGCGGAAATAAGCAGATGCATCGTCGAACCGCGAGTGTTCGATGCGGACGAATTTCCTGACGGGCATCGTTTTGATGCGCACCCGCAGCGCATAGCCCAGCGTACCGTAGGAGTTCGGAAACCCGAAAAACAGGTCACTGTGCTCGTTCTGCGGCGAACACAGGTAGACCTTGCCGTCGCCGGCAAGAATGTCCATTTCCAGTACGCCCTGATGCACCAATCCCTGGCGAAAGGAGCTTGCTTCGATGCCGACCCCCGCCACTGCGCCGCCGAGCGTGATGGTTTTCAATTGCGGAACGACGGCCGGCATCGTGCCGCACGCCAGCGTGGACAGCACCAGCGTCTCGTAAGCGGTCATGCCTTCCGCATCCGCCCAACCGGATCGCGGGTCGACCTGCAGCACATGATTGAAATCATGCACATCGAGACGCGGCTTGCTCGCCCGATCGCGGTCGCGGAACAGGTTGGAATTCTTTTTCCTGAGCGTGACCTGTCCGGTCGCGCCCTGCAACTGCTGCGCCAGCCTGTCCCGGCGCGCCGCATACGTGTCCACTCTGCGGGCTTTCAAAACCGCCACTAGCGTTGCTCGTAGAGGAAACTGCGGCTCATCGGATAGTTGTCCCTGGTGACGTTGCCTTTGCTGAACACGATCTGGAACAGGTGTGTAATTCCAGCGGGAGAACGAAACATTTCCGCGCAGGAAATGAGGTAAGTCCGCCAGACCCGACGGAATTTTTCGTTGAATCGCCGGGGATCGAGGACACGGATGCTCTCCCAGTTGCGGTCGAAGCGTTGTACCCATGCATCCAGCGTCGGCGCATAGTGGCGCCGCAGATTTTCAATGTCTACGATCTCCAGTCCGCAACGCTCCATCTCCACAATGGTCTCTGCAAGACTCGGAATCCAGCCACCGGGAAACACATGCTCGCGGATGTAGAACTCGGTGTCGCGCACGCCGACGTGCCCGATGAAATGCAGCATCCCCATGCCACCCGGCTTGAGGAAATCGGCGTGCGCCTTCACGACCTGCGCCAGCTGGTCGCGTCCGGCGTGTTCGAGCACGGCCGCATCATAGCGATCATGTGCATGAAACATGAACCCGCCGAAACCGCAGCCGATATCGATCACGGTTTCGCCTCGGGAGAGCTTGATTTTCCGGCAGACGTGATCGACCTTGTTGATCTGGGCTTCATCGACGCTGGTCGTCCCTTCCTTCCAGTAACCGCAGGTGTACATCATGAGCGGCGTGTCGAGCCAGTAGCGATAGAACTCGGTACCGATGGCGTAGTGAAACCGAGCATTCGCCCTGGCCTGGGCAATGCTGCGGTTGGAACGGCGCAGCTCGTGCCAGCGATTGCGCAGACCGATCAGTACATTCGGGTTGCGCTCGAATCCGCTCTCGAACGCGACCTGGAACGCCGTGGCGAATTCACCGTTCACATCGACATCACCATCGAAATAAGACTCCATGAGCCCGATGTGCCCGAATAGCAGAATGCGCCACTGCGCACGTGCGCGCCGGATCACGATGTCGAATGCCGGCGCACCCCCCCGGTTCTGGTAGTGCGAACCGTCGGCGAAGGTGAGACGGAAACAGGTTTCGACATTGTCCCCGAGCGCCGACATCCTGTTTCGAACCCATCCGGTGAGCATGTCCGACCTCGCTGTCAAAAAACTAAAAGCAGATCCCGTCCGCGCGATCACTCGCCCAGGTAGGCTTTTCTCACGAGCGGATTATCGAGCAACTCCGGCGCGCCACCGGCCAGCGTAATAAGACCGCTTTCCATGACATAGCAGCGATGGCTGGCCTCCAGCGCCAGCTTGGCATTCTGCTCGACCAGCAATACCGTTACGCCTTCCTTCGACACCATACGCACTGTATCGAAAATTTTCTCGACCATCAGCGGCGCCAGGCCCATGCTCGGTTCATCGAGCAGCAGCAGCCTCGGCCGGCTCATCAGCGCCCTGCCGATTGCCAGCATTTGCTGCTCGCCCCCCGACAGGGTGCCGCCGGTCTGATTGCGTCGTTCCCCGAGCCGCGGAAAGAGCGCGTAAATGCGTTCCAGATCCGCACGTATTTCGGCCCTGTCGTTGCGGATATACGCACCCATCTGCAGATTTTCGCGCACCGTCAGCCGTCCGAAAATACCGCGGCCTTCGGGCACGAGCGCCAGCCCGCGTTCGACAAGCTGATAGGCCGATAAGTTGCCGACGTCCTCTCCACGCAGTTGCACCGTGCCGTGGTAATGCAACAATCCGCAAATCGCCTTGAGCGTGGTGGTCTTGCCCGCGCCGTTGGCACCGATCAGGGCGACCATTTCGCCCTCGGCGACGCTAAGGTCGAGACCCTTGACCGCATTGATCCCTCCGTACGCAACCTTCAGTGCCTTCACGTCGAGCAGCACGGTCACGGCAACGATCCACCCAGATAGGCGCGGATGACTTCCGCATCTTTCTGCACCATCGCGGGCTCGCCTTCGGCGATCTTCCTGCCGTAATCGAGAACTGCAACACGGTCGCAGAGGCCCATTACCAGCTTCACGTCATGCTCGATCAGCAAAATGGTCACGCCATCAGCGCGAATTTTTTCCAGAAGGCGGCGCAATTCCACTGTTTCCGTCGCGTTCATTCCCGCCGCCGGCTCGTCGAGCGCCAGCAGCTTCGGTTCCGTGGCGAGCGCCCGGGCGATTTCCAGCCGGCGCTGATCGCCGTAGGAGAGGTTCCGGGAAAGCGCGCCTGCGTGTTCACTAATGCCGACATAACCGAGCAGTTCCCTCGAACGGCGGCGGATGGCAGCTTCTTCTTCGCGCGCGCGCCGCGTGCGCAGGATCGCGCTGATCGCACCTGCATGCGTGCGCACATGCCGTCCGACCATCACGTTTTCGATCGCCGTCATGTTGCCGAACAGGCGGATATTCTGGAAAGTCCGCGCGATGCCGTATTCGGCAACGCGATAAGGCTTGAGACCGACCAGACTCGCGCCGTCGAATTCGAACTGACCGCGGTCCGGCACATAGAGCCCGGTGAGTACGTTGAATAGAGTCGTCTTGCCCGCGCCATTCGGCCCGATCAGGCCATAGATTTCCTTGCGATTGATGACGAGCGAAACGCCGGCGAGCGCGGTCAGCCCCCCGAAGCGCTTTTCAATGTTACGGATCTCGAGAAGTGCCGCTGCTTGCATCAGCCCGGATCCGTCTCCGCGAATTCGCGCGCGCGCCGCTTGGAAGGCCACAGGCCCGCCGGACGGTAGAGCATCATGAGCACCAGCGCCAGCCCGAACAGGAGCATGCGAATGACTTCAGGCTCGATCAGCAAACGCCCGAACATCGCTTTTTGTGCCGGCTCTACCGTATAGCGCAGGATCTCCGGCACGAAGGACAGCAGGATCGCGCCGAGCACCACCCCCCACACATTGCCCATTCCGCCGAGCACGACCATGGAGAGCACCATGATCGATTCGACGAACACGAAGCTCTCGGGGCTGATGAATCCCTGAGTTGCCGCGAAAATTCCGCCGGCGACCCCACCGAAGCCGGCGCCCATTGCGAATGCGAGCAACTTGACGTTGCGCGTGTTGATACCCATTGCCTGCGCGGCCACCTCGTCTTCACGGATCGCAACCCAGGCGCGCCCGATGCGGGAATGCTGCAGGCGCAGATTGATGACGATGGCCAAGACGAGCACGATCAAAAGCAAGTAGTAATACTTGACCGGCCCGCTGAAAGCGAGACCGAGAATGCCGTCGGTGCGACTGAAATCCACTCTCCCGATCCTGAACGGATCGATCAACGTGACACCCTGCGGACCATTCGTGATATTGATCGGTTGCGAAAGATTGTTCAGGAAGATGCGCACGATTTCCCCGAAGCCGAGCGTGACGATCGCCAGGTAATCGCCGCGCAATTTAAGTGTCGGTGCGCCGAGCAGCACACCGAAGATACAAGCCACGGCGGCCCCGATCGGCAGGATGACCCAGAAAGGCAGATGCAATCCAAAATGGGGGGAGGCGAGCAATGCGTAACAGTACGCGCCGACGGCATAGAACGCGATGTAGCCCAGATCGAGCAGGCCGGCGAAGCCGACTACAATGTTCAACCCGAGTGAAAGCAGCGCAAACAGGATGGCGAGATTCGTAATGCGCACCCACGCCGTGCCGACCGACGCGAGCGCGAACGGCAGCATGAACAGGGTCACCACGATGAGGGCGATGCCCAGCCACGGCGCGGCGCGGTGGGCACGCACTCGTTCGGAAAGTTCGATCCAAGTTTTCATTTCTCAGGCCCGGTCCGAGACCCGCTCGCCCAGCAGGCCCGAGGGCCGGAATACCAGCACGGCAATCAGGACCATGAACGCGAAGACGTCCTGATAGTTGCTGCCGAACAGCACGAAGTGATTGTCCTGCGCGCACCGCGCGGTGAGGGCATCGGAGATTCCCGATAGGTTGCATAAGTCCATGATCTCGCCGATGTAACCTGCGCCGAGCGCCTCGACCAGGCCAAGGAGTACGCCGCCGAGCATTGCGCCGGCGAGATTGCCGATGCCGCCGAGTACGGCGGCGGAGAACGCCTTCATGCCCAGTAGTGAGCCCATGGTGTAGTGGGCTATGCCGTAGTAAGTTCCGACCATGACACCGGCCACTGCGCCAAGTCCGGCACCAATCACGAAGGTCGCCGAGACCACGCGATTGACATTGATGCCCATCAATCCGGCGACCTGCGGATTCTCGGAGGTTGCGCGCATCGCCACACCGAGACGCGTGCGGAATACCAGTAGCGTGAGGCCGGCCATCATCAGGAACGAGCCGAGGATGATCGCGATCTGGACCGCGCTGATATGCGCACCGGCCAGCTCGAATACCGGATTGTCGATGATCTGCGGAAAGCCCAGCGGATTGCGGCTCCAGATGATCATCGCAACCTGCTGCAGGATGATTGAAATCCCGATCGCCGTAATCAACGGCGCGAGCCGAGGGGCGCCGCGCAGCGGCCGATAAGCGACGCGCTCCATGGCAAAACCGACCGCCATGCAAACCGGTACGGCGCAGAGCACGCCGGCGAGAACGATCAGCAGCGGTGGCAGCAACGAGCTTGCAAGTGCGGAGATCACTGATAGCGCAACCATGGCGCCCACCATAACGACTTCGCCGTGGGCGAAATTGATCAGCTGCACGATGCCGTAAACCATCGTGTATCCCAGCGCGACGATGGCATACACGCTGCCCAGGGTCAGGCCGTTGATGAGTTGCTGGAGGAAGATGTCCAAGGTGAGTCAGCCGGTGATGCGGATGCTAGCAAGATACGTGCGGATGGACCGGTGCGCCGGTATCGCCCGATGTCCACCAAAGAAAACAGCACCCGCAGGTGCCGTTTTCAAGTTGAGGCTGTTGCACCGCCTACTTCGCGGTTGCACCTTTGACGAAATCCTCGAATTTGACCGACTTTCCGGCCTTGATGACTGCGACTGGCGTGATCGCACCACTTTTCATGGTGAATATGGTCATCTCGGCGTCCTTGCGATCACCCTTTGCATCGAATTCGATGTGGCCACTTGCCCCATCGAACTTGATCCTGGCGAGCTCCGGCAGATATTTCGCCGGATCGACCGAATTGGCGTCCTGCATCGCCGCGATGAGCAGGTTGGTCGCATCGTAAGTAAACGGCGCATAGATCAGCGGGTCGGAATTGAATTTCTTCTTGAATGCATCCAGGAATGCCTTGCTCGCCGCCTGAACTGGAATGCCGGCTTGCGAGCAGATCATGCCTTCGGATGCGGCACCGGCCAGCTCCTTCATCTTTTCCGTACACGCACCGTCTCCAAACGAGAACACCGCCTTCAGGCCCAGTTCACGACCCTGCTTGAGCAATGGACCGGCACCCGAATCCATGCCGCCGTAGAAAATCGCATCCGGGCCCTTGCCTTTGAGCTTAGTCAAAATGGCCTTCCAGTCGCGCGTGTCCTGCGTGCCTTTTTCGCGCGGCAGTACGTTGACGCCGGAGGCCTTCAATGTCTTCTCGACCTCATTGGCGAGACCCTCGCCGTAGGCCGTGGCATCATCGATCACCGCGACGGATTTGGGCTTGTGCTCGGATACGAGGTAACTGGCGATCGCAGGCCCCTGCTGATCGTCGCGGCCCACGGTGCGGAACGCGACCTTGAAGCCCTGCTCGGTCAGTTTTGGATTGGTTGCCGAGCCGCTGATCATTGGAATGCCGGCCTGGTTGTACACCGCCGAGGCCGGAATGGTGACGCCCGAATTCAGGTGGCCGACTACGCCGGCCACTTTTGCATCGGCGAATTTCTGCGCGATGATCGGACCTTTGTTCTCCTTGCCTTCGTCGTCTTCGCTGATCATCTCGAAGGCGAGCTTTTCACCGCCTATGGTCAGGCCTTTCGCATTGGCCTCTTCGATCGCCAGGCGCACGCCGTTCTCGTTGTCCTTGCCCAGGTGAGCGATGCCGCCGGTCAGCGGTGCTGCGTGTCCGATCTTGACCACGCGCTGGATCGAAGGCGCCTTTGCGGTACCGCCCGATGGTTCGTCCTTCTTGCCACAACCGGGCAGACCGAGTGCCGCCACCGCGACAATGCCTGTTGCAACCCACTTGAATTCTTTCGTCACGTCGAGAGCTTTCATGTCTCAAGTCCCCTTGTTGTTTGCATGTATCACGCCGGTTCGCCCGGATTATCCGCCAGCATTTTAAGCATTGTCAATTTGAGCCGTTAATTCATCATGTTGTATGAATGCCCTGGCAACCAACAAAAAAACAAAAAGGAAAAACAAAAAGGCCGGCTTGCGCCGGCCTAGCTTGCTGAATCAGCAGTAACGTATTAGAGGGACAGCACCCACTGGACAAGAAGTTTGGCCTCGTCTTCCTTGACCGGATTGGGCGGCATCGGAATCGTACCCCACACGCCGCCGCCGCCGTTGATCACCTTCTTGATCAGCATTGCTTCCGCATCCTTGTTGCCCTTGTACTTCTTGGACACTTCAGTGTACGCGGGACCGACCAGTTTCTTGTCGATCGCGTGGCAAGCGAGGCAATTCTTGGACTGGGCCAGCGCCTTCGCTTTCTCTGCGTCTGCCGCATGCGCGCCGGCGGCCATCATCAGACCTGCTGTCGCCGCGATCATCATGAGTTTCTTCATTTGCGAGTGCCTTTCGTCATTACGGGTTAGTTTGAGCCGCAGCATTCTATCGACTTTGGCCCGCTTTGAAAACCTTCAGGCCGCAGGCGCGGCTTCCAGATTCGCAGCCAACGTCTCGATGTCCGCGATCGGAGCCAGGCAAGTAACGCCGCGGCAAAGGTAGGCGTTGACAGTCTCGCCAGCGGGCTTGTTCAGCACCCCCGGCAAATCGGACTGCGTCGAGTCCAATGCGTATATCATGACGTCCGGCAGATATTTGGGGCCGAGCGCCTGCAGCCAGGCGCGCAACGCATCGCGCGGTCCGCGCAGCACAAGTACCGTGGTCGGCTCCAGGACTTCCTCGAGGGCGATGCAAAGCGTGGAATATCCGCCCGGCTGCCGCAGCATCGCCGGATAGAAAGGCCTGATCGCATCTTCGGCCGCCCGCAGGTAGCGGGGCTCTCCGAGCAGGTGGCCCAGACGCGTGAGCGCCAGCGCGGCTACGCCGTTTCCCGATGGCGTGGCGTTGTCCGCACCCGGTTTGGGCCGCAGGATCAGCGCTTCGTGATCGTCGCTGGTAAAGAAAAAACCGCCAGCAGTACGATCTTCGAAGCGATCGAGCAGTGCATCGGCAAGCGCCGCCGCGAGTTGCAGATCGGCAGCCGCGAATTCGACCTGCATCGTCTCCAGAAGCGCGGCCAGCAGAAAGGCGTAGTCGTCCAGATATGCGTTCAGGTGAGCACGACCGTCCTTGTACGTCGCGAGCAGCCGCTCTTGCCGCCACATTTTCCCGGCCAGGAATGTCAGCGCCCTGCGTGCCGACGCATGCCAGTCGTTCCGTCCGAACACGCGCGCGGCATGGGCCATGCCCTCGATCATCAACGCGTTCCAGCTGGCCAGAATTTTCTCGTCGCGTCCCGGGCGCACACGGTTCCCTCGTGCGGCAAGCAGTTTGGCCCGCGCACCTTGCAGCAGCGATTCGCACTCCTGCAGATTGCGCCCTGTTTTCTTCATGATGCTTTCGAGCGCCTGTGCCACATGGGGATTCCACGCACGGTCTTCAAAATTCGGCACACGGTCGAGTCCGAAATATGCGGCGGCGATCTCATATTCCTCTTCGGACAGCAGCGCAGCGAATTCCTCGCGTGACCAGACGTAGAACTTTCCTTCTTCGTGCTCCGAGTCCGCGTCAAGCGAAGAGTAGTAACCGCCCTCGGGAGATTGCATCTCGCGCATCACCCAGCCCGCGGTCTGCTCGCAAATGCGCCGGAACAGGGGATCGCCGGTCACTACCCAGGCGTCCGCGTACAGGCGCAACAGCGGGCCGTTGTCATAAAGCATTTTCTCGAAGTGCGGAATCAGCCAGAGCGCATCGGTGCTGTAGCGGCAGAACCCGCCGCCGAGCTGATCGTAGATCCCGCCCTGTGCCATTTTCCGCAGAGTGAGGATCACCAGTTCGCGCAGACGGTCGTCGCCGGTCGAGCGCGCGACGCGCAGGCAGAATGCAAGCTCGAAAGGATGCGGGAATTTCGGCGCAGTGCCGATCCCGCCGTGGACTGCATCGAATCCCGATCGCAATTCGCTGGCCGCCGCGGCGATCGGGCTGTGGGTCAGTACAACTGAACCCGGCGGTTCGGGCAGCGTGCCGGCCAGGAATTCGAGCAGGGATTCATTCTGCCGGTCGATTTCAGCGCGCTTCTCGCGATAAACCAAAGCGATTTTCTGCAGCAGGTCGGCAAATCCCGGCAACCCGTATCGTGACGTCTTGGGAAAATACGTCCCACCGAAGAACGGCTTCTGTTCCGGCGTCAGGAACATGGTGAGCGGCCACCCGCCGGACCGCTGCGTCAGCAGATGGTGCGCGGTCTGGTAGATCTGGTCGAGGTCGGGGCGCTCTTCGCGATCGACCTTGATGTTCACGAATAATGCGTTCATGAGCGCCGCGGTCTGCGCATCCTCGAAGGACTCGTGCGCCATGACGTGGCACCAATGACAGGCCGAATAACCGACCGAGAGCAGAATTGGCTTGTCCTGTTCGCGTGCGAGTCTGAGCGCTTCGTCACCCCACGGGAACCACTCCACCGGATTGTCGGCGTGCTGCTGCAGATACGGGCTGGTTTCGCGCGCGAGCCGGTTCGGCATCGCTAAAGCCCCAGTTCGCTCCACATTTCGTCGATGCGGCGCTTGACTGACGCATCCATTGCGATCGGAACGCCCCAGTTGCGGCTGGTCTCGCCGGGCCATTTATTGGTGGCATCGAGCCCCATTTTCGAACCGAGTCCGGGCACCGGGCTGGCAAAATCCAGATAGTCTATCGGGGTATTTTCCGCAATCAGGGTATCGCGCACCGGGTCGACTCGCGTCGTGATGGCCCAGATCACTTCCTTCCAGTCGCGCACGTCGATGTCATCGTCCACGACGATGATGAACTTGGTGTACATGAACTGGCGCAGATAGGACCAGATGCCGAACATCACGCGCTTGGCATGACCCGCATACTGCTTGCGCATGCTGACCACGGCGATGCGATAGGAGCAGCCTTCCGGCGGCAGATAGAAATCCACGATCTCTGGAAACTGTTTCGTCAGCAGCGGCACAAAAACTTCGTTCAGCGCCACGCCGAGCACGGACGGCTCGTCCGGCGGCTTGCCGGTGTAGGTGCTGTGATAGACAGGATTGCGGCGCATGGTGATGCGCTCGATGGTGAACACCGGAAAGCTTTCCTGCTCGTTGTAATAACCCGTGTGATCGCCGAACGGTCCCTCCAGCGCGTTCTCGCCCGGCTGGATCACCCCTTCGAGAACGATTTCGCTGGAAGCCGGCACCTGCAGATCGGACCCGATGCATTTCACGAGCTCGGTCTTTGAGCCGCGCAGAAGTCCCGCGAACTGATATTCGGAAAGAGTATCCGGCACTGGTGTGACCGCGCCGAGTATCGTCGCCGGATCGGCGCCGAGCGCGACAGCAATGGGGAACGCCTGGCCCGGACTGGCATTGCAATGGTCGCGGAAATCCAGCGCGCCGCCGCGATGCGCCAGCCAGCGCATGATGACCTTGTTCGGCGCGATCACCTGCTGGCGATAAATACCCAGGTTCTGGCGCGGTTTACGCGGACCGCGCGTGACTGTAAGACCCCAGGTGATCAGCGGACCGGCATCCCCCGGCCAGCAAGTCTGGATCGGCAGTTTGCCAAGGTCCACATTCTTCCCTTCCCACACGATTTCCTGGCACGGCGCGGTGGCGACGATCTTCGGCGCCATGTTCATCACCTGCCTGAGCACCGGCAGTTTGTCCCACGCATCCTTCAATCCGGATGGCGGTTCAGGTTCCTTCAGATAGGCGAGCAGCTTGCCGACTTCCTTGAGCGCCGCCACCGATTCCTCGCCCATGCCCATCGCCACACGCTTCGGCGTGCCGAACAAGTTCGCCAGCACCGGAATCGAAAAACCCTTCGGCCTCTCGAACATCAGCGCCGGTCCCTGCGCCTTCAGCACGCGGTCGCAAATTTCGGTCATTTCCAGATTGGGCGAGACCTCTGCGGCGACGCGCCGGAGTTCACCCTGCTTTTCGAGCTGGCCGATAAAATCGCGAAGATCGTGATAGCGCATGTGCGTTGTCGGTCAGATGATCGGATTGATGCCGCCGTCCATCGGGATCACCGCGCCCGTGACGTAAGCAGCCTGATCGGAGGCCAGAAACAACGTGACGCTGGCGATCTCCCTCGGGTCCGCATAGCGGCCCAGGGGCACGCGTGCCTGGCCTTGTTCGAGTACTTGCTCGACGGTCGTCCCCTTGGCCGTGGCCTCCAGTTCGAGTGCTTCGCGGATGCGATCGGTGATGGTGGCGCCGGGGTTGATCGCATTGATGCGCACGCCGAATCTGCCGTAAACGCCGGCCAGTCCGACCGAAGCCAGCATCAGCGCGGAATTGGCTGCGCCGCCAGGCAGGTGGATCGATGAGGCAACTTTGCCGCCGGTACCGATGATGTTGACCACGTTGCCGCGCTTGCGGTCACGCATCGACGGCAAGACAGCATCCATGGCATGGATGTAGGTAAAGTACTTTGCGTCCATCGCCGCGTGCCAGGACTGCGCATTCAATTCGTCCGGCGGATAACGCTTCGCGGCGCCGGCGGAATTTACGAGGATATCGATCGGGCCGAGCTCGGCTTCGGCTTCGCGCGCCATTCGCTTCGCTTCATCCGCCTGCACGAGATCGGCGACAATCGTTGCGACTTTGCCGAGCTGTGCTGCCGCCTTATCCAGGTTGCGGCGATCGCGCGATACGATGGCAATCCTGGCGCCTTCGTCGAGAAAGGCGCATGCGCAGGCGAGCCCTATTCCCTTGCTGCCGCCGGTGATCAGGACCGCGCGATTTTTCAAACCGAGTTCCATGTTTGTCTCTTTGTGGGTGAATACCCGCTGTCGCTGCAAGAATACCGCGGGCCTGCGGAAACGGCTTTGCCGCTCAAACAGATTGCTGGAAAAAGAAGCTGGCGAAGATGCCGGCGAAGATCGCCACACCGATCCAGTTGTTATGCCGAAACGCACGAAAACAGCCGGCCGGATTGCGATTGCGGATCATCCGGTACTGGACTGCAACCAGGCCCGCCGCGACAGCCAAACCGAGGTAGAAAAGCCAGCCTGGCAGCAGCCGGCCGATCCATAGCATGATCAGCAGAAAAAGGGCATGGCAGGCGATTACAGCATTGACGTCATGGCGGCCGAATGTAATCGCGGAAGTGCGAAGCCCGATCTTGCGATCGTCTTCCCGGTCCACCATCGCGTATTCGGTGTCATAGGCAATCGCCCAGAACACGTTCGCCCCCAGCAGTTGCCAGGCACCCGATGGCACATGGTTGGTGTGCGCCGCAAAGGCCATCGGAATGCCGAAACCGAAAGCCAGGCCCAGAACGGCTTGCGGCACGGCAAAGAAGCGCTTCGTGAATGGATAAATCGCCGCGATCACCACAGCGACAACGGACAACTTGATGGTCAGCATATTCAACTTCAGGACCAGCGCGAACGACGCCAGGATCAGCGCTGCCGCCACGATCAACGCTTCCATCGGTTTGATCCGGCCGGTAGCCAGCGGACGGTCCCGCGTTCGTGCCACCCTGGCGTCGAAATCGCGATCGGCATAGTCATTGATGGCGCAACCCGCGGAACGCATCAACACGGTACCCAGGATGAAAATCCAGACGACCGTCCAGTCCGGGTGACCGCGCGACGACAGCCACAACGCCCACAGCGTCGGCCACAGCAACAACAAAATGCCGATGGGCTTGTCCAGCCTGATCAACTTCTCGTACGCGGTCAGACGCTCGGTGAAAGTCATTGCAGTGCTGTCAGCCCCTGGGTTTGCCTTGTACGATTGCGGTGAGCACGCCCTGCATGATCGCATAGGGCGTGGGCGGGCAGCCGGGCACCGCAACGTCGACCGGGATCACGTTCGACACCCGGCCGCAACTGGCGTAGCTCTCGCCGAAGATACCACCGGTACAGCCGCAGTCGCCGATCGCCACCACCAGCTTCGGGTCGGGGGTCGCGTCGTAGGTGCGCCTGAGTGCGGTTTCCATGTGCCGCGAAACCGGCCCCGTCACCAGCAGCATGTCGGCGTGGCGCGGGCTGGCGGAAAAGCGGATGCCGAGCCCTTCAAGGTTGTAATACGGATTGCTGCAGGCGTGAATCTCCAGTTCGCAGCCATTGCACGAACCTGCATCGACATGGCGAATCGTCAGCGCGCCGGCAAACGACGCCAGCACTTCCTGCTTCAGGCGCTGCGAAAGCACGCGCATCGCTTCATCCGTCTGCGGTGGCGCCTCGGTCTTGATGCCGGTGATCGCGATCTGTTTCAGTAATTGATACATGGCCTACACCACGTAAATGGGAGATACGAAATAGCAAATGCAAGAATCACCCGGCGACGAACCTGGCCTTTCCTGTTTTCCGTATACCATTTCCTATTCACCATTTCCCATTCACGCGGCTCATAGATCGTGGCCGCTATACGAAAGATTGAACGATTTGTTGATCAACGGAAAGTCGGGAACGATGTTGCCGATCACCGCGTGCTCCAGCAGGGGCCAGTTCTGCCAGGACGGATCATGCGGATGGCAGCGGGCAATCCGGCCGTCCGGTCCGGCTTCCAGGGCAACCATGACTTCGCCGCGCCAGCCTTCCACCCAGCCCAGGCCAAAGCCGCCTTCCGCCACGGGGGGCAGCGCCTGTCGATGCGGACCATCGGGAAGTCCGTCGAGAATGATTCGAATCAGACGCAGCGACTCCAGGATCTCTTCGAAGCGCACCGTCACACGTGCCGCGACATCGCCGTTGCGGTGTGTGACCATGCGCACGTCGAGCTGGTCGTAGGGCACGCAGCCGAATTGCGTTCGCAGGTCCCAGGACTGCGCGCTGGCGCGTCCGGCGAGTCCGGTGAGGCCCATTTTCGCAGCCAGTTCCGGCGCCACCTTGCCGCAGTTGATGAAGCGATCCTGCAGTCCGGCGTGATCATCGTAGACCGCCTTGAGCGCCCGCACATCTTTCTCTACCGCGTCTGCTTCGAGCACGATGGGCCCGACCGCCTCGCGCGCGAGGTCGTGCGCCATGCCCCCCGGGACGACTGCATCCATCAAATAGCGGTGCCCGAACGCAGTGGCGTTGGTGCGCAGCCAGTCTTCCTTGAGGCGGGAGAACTGCGCCAGGCCGAAAGCCAGCCCGGCATCGTTGCCGACGAAGCCGAGGTCGCCGAGATGATTGGCGACACGTTCGCGTTCCAGGCATAACGCGCGCAACCAGGCGGCACGCCCTGGGATCGTCACCTGTGCCGCCCCTTCGACCGCCATCGAATAAGCCCAGGCATAAGCGACGGTGGAATCGCCGCTGACCCGGCCGGCGAGCCGCACCCCTTCCTCCAGCGTCAGCTGCTCGAAACGCCGCTCGATGCCTTTGTGCGCATACCCCAGGCGTTCTTCCAGGCGCAGCACGCGCTCGCCGATGATCGAAAAACGAAAATGTCCCGGCTCGATCGTGCCCGCATGAACCGGTCCGACCGGAATTTCGTGCACACCGTCGCCGCTGACCGGTACGAACGCATAGTTGTCCTGACCGCCCGGCGTGGCATGGGCCGGATCGAAATCGTGACGCAGCGGGTGCGCGTGCCGGGGCCAGGCACTATGTCGCAGCCACGGGCGCGGGTCGCACGTGCCTTCTGCAGCGATGCCGAGCATGTCGGACAACGCTCGCTGCATGCGATTGGCCACCGGAAACAGATCGCTCAGGTCAGGAAATGTGGACTGAACCGGCAAGGTGATCCAAAGCAAGCCCGCCTGGGTGGCATATGAGGCATGCACTGCGTAGGCCGCGCCGCGGCTGCGCCAGTCTGAACCCCAGATAGCGATCAGCCGGCCGCCCTGTGTAAGCACGACTTGCGCAGTCTCCTGCCACTCGCTTGCATTCACAGTACCGCGCCAGACCGGCGCCGCCCCGGGAAGCGGTGTCGTTGGATAGGTGAACTGCATTTACGCCATGTCCGTTCAACCGATCATCTGCGCAGCCTGCCGGTACCATTGCGCCAGATAAGGAGGAATGTAGAGGCCGAGCAGCAGCACGATCGCCAGGTGGGCGAAGACCGGCAACGCGGCAGGCGCATGCGGCAGGCGCTGCGCGGTGGTCTCGCCGAATACCATGCCCTGAACCTTGCCGAAGATCGCGGCAAAGGCGACCCCAAGCGAAATCAGCAGGAACGGTGTGGCCCAGGGGTGCTCGTGAATCGCCGTGGTCAGGATCATGAATTCGCTGGCGAACACGCCAAACGGCGGGACGCCCAGTATTGCCAGCGCGCCCAGCATCAGGCTCCAGCCCACCGCCGGACTGACGTTGATCAGGCCGCGGACATCTTCGATCACCTGGGTTCCGGCCTTCTGCGCAGCGTGGCCGACAGCGAAGAAAATCGCCGACTTTGTCAGCGAATGCACGGTCATGTGCAACAGTGCCGCGAACGATGCCACCGGCCCGCCCATGCCGAACGCGAACGTGGCCAGTCCCATGTGCTCGATCGAAGAATAGGCGAACAGGCGCTTGACGTCTTTCTGCCGCGACAGGAAGAACGCTGCCACGACCACAGACAGCAGCCCGAAGCCCATCATGAGATTGCCGGCGAGATGGGTGCCGAGCGCACCGTCCACCAGCACTTTGTTGCGCACCACCGCATACAGTGCAACGTTGAGCAGCAACCCGGACAGTACCGCCGAAATCGGGGTCGGCCCCTCGGCATGCGCATCAGGCAACCAGTTGTGCAGCGGGGCCAGCCCGACCTTGGTGCCGTAGCCGACCAGCAGAAAAACAAATGCGATGGAAAGCACGGTCGGTTCGAGGCTGCCCTTCACCGCGTTAAGGTGGGTCCACAACAGCGCGCCGCCGCCCGAACCGAGCACACGTTCCGCGGCGAGATAAAGAAGAATCGTGCCGAACAGTGCCTGTGCGATGCCCACGCCGCAGAGAATGAAGTATTTCCACGCGGCTTCCAGGCTGGCCGGAGTGCGATACAGGCTGACCAGCAGCACGGTGGCCAGGGTGGCCGCTTCGAGTGCCACCCAGAGAATGCCGACGTTGTTGGTCAGCAGCGCCAGCAGCATGGTGAAAGTGAACATCTGGTACATGCTGTGATAGAGCCGCAACCGGCCGGCCGACAGTTTGCCGCGCTGCTCCTCGATGCGCATGTACGGGCGGCTGAACAGTGCGGCGGTAAACCCCACGAACGCGGTCAGTGTTACCAGAAAAACGTTGAATGCATCGATGAAGAATTGTTCCTTCCACGCCAGCATCGGTCCGTCCGCGATGACCCGCGTCGTCAAAGCCGCCGCCGCCACAAAGGTCAGCAGGCTCATCAGGGCATTGATTTCCGGCGCGCGCCCGCGATGGCCGCCCAGCGCCAGCAGCATGCTGCCCGTCAGAGGTATGCCGAGTACCAGCAACAGTTCCATCTATTTTTCCTTCAGCTTTTCCAGATGGTGGATATCGAGACTGTCGAATGTCTCGCGGATCTGGAAGAAGAAAATACCGAAGATGAACGTGCCGACCAGCACGTCCAGCGCGATGCCGAGCTCGACAACCATGGGCATGCCATAGGTAGCGCTGGTGGCCGCAAAAAACAGTCCGTTCTCCATCGCGAGAAAGCCGATCACTTGCGGCACAGCCTTGCGCCGGGTGATCATCATCAGCATCGACAACAGCACGCTGGCCATTGCGATGCCGATCGTGGCGCGGGTAATGGTGCCGGCCAGTTGCGAAATCGGCAGCGCCAGATTGAACGCCAGAATGACCAGCAGGATGCCGACCAGCATGATGGTCGGAATGTTGATCAGGGTTTCGACATCCCAGCGGATGTTCAGCCTGTCGATCAGCCGGTGCAGGATCCACGGCAGGACAATCACCTTGAGAATCAGCGTCAGCCCCGCCGAGTAGAGCAGGTGGGCTTGCGCGGTCGACTGCGCAACCACCACGGTATTCACGGTCAACACCGCACCCTGCAGGGCGAACAGGTGTATCAGCGAAAGGATACGGCGCTGTGCGAGCATGGCGAACGCCAGCAGCAGCATCAGGGATGCCAGCAGGTTGATCAGTTGGGCGGACAACGGCAGGATCAACTCAGCGCTCCAGCAGGAAATGGGTCAGTATGCCCAGCACCGCCAGCATGAAAGCCATGCCGAGGAATTCCGGGGCGCGAAAGATGCGCAACTTCGCGGACACAGCCTCCAGAACCGCAAGTCCGGCGCCGCCTGCAGCCATCTTGGCGGCAAATGCCACGATCGCCAACGGCATCATCGTCCAGTCGCCGGCCTGGGCGATGCCCCACGGCAGGAACAGCGCCACGCCGACGGCGGAATAGACCGTCAGTTTGATGGCATTGGCCCATTCCATCAGCGCCAGGTGGCGCGCCGAGTATTCGAGGATCATGGCCTCGTGGATCATGGTGAGCTCCAGATGCGTGGCCGGATTGTCGATCGGAATGCGCGCGTTCTCGGCCAGCATCACCATGACGAAAGCGACCCCGGCAAACGCCATGCTCGGGTAAATCGCCAGCCTGGAATGCGCGAGCGTTTCGACGATGGTCGTCAACGCCGTGGAACCCGAAATCAGCGATGGCGTAAAAACCACCATCAGCAGCGCCGGTTCGGCCAGCGACGCGATCAGCATTTCCCGGCGCGCGCCCATCGAACCGAAGGCGGTGCCGACATCCATTGCCGCCAATGCCATGAACACGCGGGCCAACGCAAACAGCCCGACCAGGGCGATCACGTCAGCGGCCGGGGAAAACGGCAGATCGGTGGCGAGCACCGGCACAATCGATGCAGCGAGCGCCATGCAGCCGAACACGACGTAGGGCGTGATGCGAAACAGTACCGAGGCGTTGTAGGCCAAAACCGCATCCTTCAAAAACAACTTCCGCAACACGCGGTAAGGCTGCAACCATCCTGGACCGCTGCGGTTCTGCAGCCAGGCCCGGCACTGGTTGACCCATCCGAGCAGCAGCGGCGCAGCCAGCACCACGAGCAGGGTCTGAAACAACTGGGAGAAAAGGAACCGGGTCATCGGATCAGCAACAGCAGCGCCAGCAGCGTCACGAAGCTGTACACCAGGTAGACGTGGATACGGCCATGTTGCAGCACGCCGATCACTTGCGACACCCACTGCACCGTATTCGCCACCGGCAGATACAGCCAGTACCACAGATGGTCTTCGGTCTTCGACCAGTAGTAAGGCCGCTCATCGGTGGGTTTGGGCAGGTGCCGCTCGATGCGGAAGAACGGCTCGAAGATCTGCTTGATCGGCTGGCCGAAGCCTTCCGCGGTGTCCTGCATGCGCGCGGTTTGCTGCGGGAAACCGCAGTCCCAGGCGGCTGCGCGACGGGCCCGTCCGTGGTAGACCCAGCGTACCAGCAGGAAAACGACCAGCACCGCGCTGACGATCCCGATCAGGAACAGCGGCGCGCTATAGCTGGCTCTCTCGGGTGAAGCGGGCGTCACGAACAGCCAGCCGCTGCGGCCCATGTTGCCCGAAAGGGTGGCTCCGACCAGCATCTGGCTCACGTTGTCGAGCTGCGCGATCACCGCGACCGGGGCAAGCCCGAGCAGCACGCAAGCGGCCGCAAGCCACACGAACGCGGCCCGCTCCCATTTGGAAGCGTCATGCACCTCGTTGAGCTTTCCATCACGCGGCTGACCGAGGAAGACCACGCCGTAGAATTTCACCATCACGTAGGCCGCCAGCGCCGAAGCGAGCACCAGCGCGGCCGTGGCCACCGGCACCAGCATATTCAGATACGAATTCGGCAATCCGGGCGTCAGCAGGAACGCCTGCAATAGCAGCCATTCGGAAACAAACCCGTTGAGCGGCGGCAAGCCGGCAATCGCCAGTGTGCCGATCAAGCCGAAGGCGGCCACCCAGGGCATGCGCCGGATCAAACCGCCCAGATGCCCGAGGCTGCGCTCGCGGGTGGCATGCAGCACCGAACCGGTCACCAGGAACAGCAGGCTCTTGAAAGCGGCGTGGTTGATGCAATGATACAGCGCCGCAATCAATGCCAGCGCCGCCAGGACGTTCATGGCATAAGCGTGGAAAATGATGGCCAGACCGATTCCCGACAGCGCAATGCCGATGTTCTCGATCGAGGAATACGCCAGCAGCCGTTTCATGTCGGTCTGCACTGCCGCAAACATGACGCCGAACAATGCGGAAACCAATCCCACCGTCAGCGCCAGCACGCCCCACCACCAGATCTGCTGGCTGAGCAGATCGAAAGTCACCCGCAGCAAACCGTAGATGGCCATTTTGAGCATCACGCCGCTCATCAGCGCCGACACCGGCGACGGTGCGGCCGGATGCGCTTCCGGCAGCCAGGCGTGCAGCGGCACGAATCCCGCTTTGGCGCCGTAACCGACCAGTGCCAGCAGGAACACGGCGGTCGCCCAGAAATCGGAAAGCTTCGCGCCTCGCATGCTGGCAAAGGTGTACTCGCCGGCCGTGTTCTGCATCACGCCGAAGCAAAGCAGAATCGAGATGGCGCCCAGGTGCGCGATCAGCAGATAAAGAAAGCCGGCGCGGCGAATCTCCGCGACATGGTGATCGGTGGTGACCAGGAAATAGGAGGACAGCGCCATGGTCTCCCATGCCACCATGAAAAAGTAGGCATCATCGGCGAGGCATACCGCGGCCATGCTGACCAGAAACAGGTGGTATTGCAGGCCGGTCAATCCTGGCTGGGCTGCGGCGGTTTTGCGGAAATAGGCCGCCGAAAACAGGGAAATGCCGGCGGCGGCGAGACCCAGCAGTGCCAGGAAGAAACTCGACAGCGGATCGAGCCGGAGGTGAAACGGAAGATCGGGAAGCCCGAGCGGCAAAACCAGCGAGGCGGCGGGCTGGGTCAATCCGGCGAGGCCGACCAGCGTAAGCCCGGCGCCGCCGAGGCTGCCCAGCGGAAACAGAATGCGAAAAACGAAGCGCTCGTCGTGAACGCGCACCAGTCCCGCAACTCCGAGGGCGAGCCAGAACATTATCACCCCGATGGCTGCGTACAGCGCTGACAGGGCATCCAAACTCATCTCGGGACAAGGCGCTTCAACGTACGCTGAATGATAGCATCCCGCCCGCCCTCGCCCCAAGGCGGGCACGACGATCACACCTTGAGTAACTCCTGCCGGCCGCCGAGCCAGCGTTCCAGGTGCAGTTCGGCGCTCGCGGAGTGATCGCGCAGCAGCTGCGGCGCGAGGTTGCGTGCGGCCTCCAGCAGGTCGGCGTCCTTTTCCAGATCGGCAAAGCGCAGCATCGGCTCGCCGCTTTGTCGCGCGCCCAGCAACTCACCGGGTCCGCGCAGCCGAAGGTCATGTCGCGCAATTTCGAATCCGTCGCTGTTCTCGAAAATGATGCGCAGCCGTTCGCGTGCGTTCTGCGACAGCGGGTTCTGGTAGAGCAGGATGCACACGCTCGCCTCACTGCCGCGTCCCACGCGGCCGCGCAACTGATGCAGCTGCGACAGTCCCATGCGTTCCGCATGGTCGATCACCATCAGTGACGCGTTCGGCACATCGACGCCGACCTCGATCACTGTGGTCGCAACCAGCAGCTGGATCTCACTGGCCTGGAATGCCGACATGACCAGCGCTTTTTCCTGGCTCGGCAATCTGCCGTGCACCAGTCCGACCTTCAGTTCCGGGAATGTGGCAAGCAAACTCTGATAGGTATCGATCGCGGTCTGCAACTGCAGCGCCTCATGCCTCGCGCGTACCCGGGTCTGAAATTCCTTCGCTTCGGGGCGCGCGGCCGCGCCACCTTCGCGGTGCCATCCCCCAAGCGGGACCCTGCTCCGCGCCCCGGTATCGGAATCCTCGATCAGCGGGCAAACCCAGTAAGCCTGGCGGCCCGCCAGGCACGCATCGCGCACGCGCTGGATCACCTCATCGCGCCGGGTGTCGGACAACAATTTGGTCAGCACCGGCGTTCTTCCGGGGGGCAATTCGTCGATCACCGACACGGCGAGGTCGGCGTAGTAACTCATGGCAAGCGTGCGCGGGATGGGCGTGGCGCTCATCATCAGTTGGTGCGGCTGATTGGCCTGGCCGGCGCGGCTGCCTTTCTGGCGCAGCGCCAGACGCTGGTGCACGCCGAAGCGATGCTGCTCGTCGACGATCGCGAGGCCCAGCTTGCAGAATGCGACCTCGTCCTGGAACAGCGCGTGCGTGCCAATGGCAAGAGCCGCTTTTCCGGAGGAAATTTCGGCGAGCGCCTTGTCGCGCTCCTTTTTCTTCAGGCTGCCGGTGAGCCATACGACGCCGACATCAAGCGGCGCGAGCCATGCGGTCAATTTTCGGTAATGCTGCTCCGCCAGGATTTCGGTCGGCGCCATGACGGCCGTCTGATAACCCGACTCGATGGCCTGCAGCGCGGCCAGCGCTGCGATCACCGTCTTGCCGCTGCCGACGTCACCCTGCAGCAAGCGCTGCATCGGGTGCGGACGCGTCAGATCGGTGCGGATGTCCGTCAGTACGCGCGTCTGCGCCCGGGTCAGTCTGAACGGGAGCGCGGCGAGCAATGCCCTGGACATCTTCGAATACTGCAACAGCGGATGCGCGCGCACCCGGTTGCGCCGCTCGTGATGCAGCCGCATCGACAACTGCTGCGCCAGAAGTTCGTCGAACTTGACCCGGCGCCAGGCCGGGTGGGAACCATCGAGCAGGGACTGCGCATCGGCGTCGGGCGGCGGACTGTGCAACAGCCGGATCGCTTCATCGAGCGGCAGCAGTTTCAGTTTCCTTCGCACCGGTTCCGGCAAAGCGTCCGCCAGGTCGGCGCTGCCGAGCGCGCGCGCAGCAAGTTTGCGCAGCACCTCCTGGCCCAGCCCCGCGGTTGTCGGATACACCGGGGTCAGCGCCTGGGGCAGCGGCGCCGCCGAGCGCAGGACGCGGAAGCGCGGATGAACCATTTCGGCGCCGAAGAAACCCTGCCTGATTTCCCCCATCGCCCGGACCCTGGCGCCTGCGGCCAGCGCGTCCTTCTGACTCGGATAAAAATTGAAAAACCGCATCATCAGCCGTCCGCTGCCGTCGTCGATTTCGCAGACGAGCTGACGCCCGGGACGGAACTTGATATGGGTCTCGACCACCGTGCCTTCCACTTGCACGGTTTCGCCGGATAGCGCGTCATGGATGGAGACGATGCGGGTCTCGTCTTCGTAGCGCAGCGGCAAATGCGTAACCAGATCCGAAAGCTTGTGGATGCCGATGCGTGCCAGCTTCTCCTGGACGGCTGGTGTGGCGAACGAGAGGGACGGGTGCACCAAGGCCGCCGGCGGGCCGGAGCGATTGGACGCAGCGCTGCTGCGCCGATTGCCCGTACTCGATTTGCGAGCATCTGAGCGGCGATCGGTCCTGACGATTCGTTTGTCCGGCGTGCTGACGGCTTCGGATGTCGACAATGGCAGTTCGCGGGTTCGCTTCGATCCGGTGCGCTGACCTTTGCCGATTTTCGCCTCGCCCCTCACCCTTCGCCCCTTATGGCTGAATACCCGTGCGAATACTCTGGCGAAGCCCGGAGTACCCTTTCAGGCCGGTTATGGTCGAAGACCGGTATCCCCTGGAATCCCCGGAATTCCGTGCTCACCCCTTCACCAATATCGCCTCGATCTCGATCAACGCGCCGCGCGGCAATTGCGAAACACCGACCGCGGAACGCGCCGGATAGGGTTGCTTAAGATATTGCGCCATGATCTCGTTGAGCCGCGCAAAATGCGCGAGATCGGTCAGGAACACGGTAAGTTTTACCGCGTCATCGAGATTTGCGCCGGCTGCTGTGGCGACCGCCTGTAAATTGCGCAAGACGCGGTGGACTTGCGCGTCGATGCCATCCACCACCTGCATTGTTGCGGGGTCGAGCCCGATCTGCCCCGAGAGATAGACGGTGTTGCCTGCATGTATCGCCTGCGAGTAGGTCCCGATTGCCTGCGGGGCATCGGGGGTATGAACGGCCTGTTTGGTCAAGGCTTGCTCCGGGTATAGAATGTTGCGCCACAACAAGGGCCGGCTCCCAGGCCGACCCCGCATTTCTCACGATGATAACCGAACACCCATCTGCACAATCCTGTCACGACGCGAGGCCGCGTTACATCATTCGTCCCGCACGATGAGCCGGCCGCCGATCTGGCCGATGCGCGCGTCGGTCGTCGCGGCCTGAAGATCCGCAGACCCTGAGGAACAAAAAAAACAATGAATTCCAACGGCAACGGAGGCGAGAAAGCGCGTGTTCTGCCTCTGACGGTCGCGGCAATCGGGGTGGTCTTCGGCGATATCGGCACCAGCCCGCTGTACGCCATGCGCGAAGCATTCAACGGCAGCCATCCGGTCGCCGCCAGCCATGACAACGTGCTTGGCGTGCTGTCGCTGATTTCTTGGGCTCTGATCATCGTCGTGACGCTGAAATACGTGGTGTTCATGATGCGCGCCGACAATCGCGGCGAGGGGGGCATCATGGCCCTGCTCGCCCTGGTATTGCGAACGACGACACGCAATACCCGGGGACGCGTGATATTGATGTCGCTGGGCCTGTTCGGTGCCGCGCTGTTTTATGGCGACGGGGTCATCACGCCGGCGATTTCAGTATTGTCCGCTGTGGAGGGCCTGGAAGTCGCGACGCCGGCCCTCAAGCCATTCGTCATACCCGTCACGATTCTGGTCCTGATCGGTCTTTTTCTGTTTCAACAGAAGGGCACCGAAATGGTCGGCGCGCTGTTCGGCCCGATCACTCTCGTCTGGTTTGCGGTGCTGGCGTTGCTCGGTATCGTCAACATCGTCAACTATCCACACGTCTTGGCGGCATTCTCGCCCGTTTATGCCATCAACTTTTTTGCAGAAAATGCCGGCGGCGGATTCCTGGTGCTCGGGGCCGTCGTGTTGGCCATTACCGGAACCGAGGCGCTGTACGCGGACATGGGGCATTTCGGCAAAAAGCCGATCCGGCTGGCCTGGTCCTGCTACGTACTCCCGGCCCTGCTGCTGAATTATTTCGGCCAGGGTGCATTGATCCTGTACACCAGGGAAGCGGTACAGAATCCCTTCTATCATATGGCACCGGAATGGGCTTTATACCCGCTGGTGCTGCTCGCCACCATTGCCACCGTGATCGCATCCCAGGCGGTGATATCCGGAACCTACTCCCTGACCCGGCAGGCGATCCAGCTCGGTTACTGTCCCCGGCTCGAGGTCACGCACACCTCCGAAAGCGAGATCGGCCAGGTCTATATGCCCTGGATCAACTGGGTGCTGCTGGCGGCGGTTATCGGGCTGGTGCTGGGATTCGAATCTTCCAGCAACCTCGCAGGTGCCTATGGCATCGCGGTGACCGGCACCATGGCCATCGACACCGTGCTCGCCTTCGTGCTGATGCGCAGGCTTTGGCACTGGCCGCTGTGGATCGCCTTGCCGCTGCTGTTGATTTTCCTGACGATCGATCTGTCGTTCTTCAGCGCCAACGCGATCAAGCTGTTCCACGGAGGCTGGTTCCCGATCGTGGTGGCAATCGCACTGTTCACGCTGCTGGTGACCTGGAAGCGCGGACGGCTGCTGCTTCTGGAGCGGTTGTCGCCGGGCGCGATCCCGATCGAACCGTTCATCCAGAGCGTCACCGCGCACCCGCCTACCCGCGTGCCGGGCACCGCTGTATTCCTGACGGCGGCTTCCGAAGGCGTGCCGCATGCGTTGCTGCACAATCTGAATCACAACAAGGTGCTGCACGAACGCATCGTGCTGCTCACGGTGAGTACGATCGACATCCCGCATGTACCCGACGAAGAACGCATCGAAATTCAGTCTCTGGGCTCGGACTTCTATCGCGCGGTGGTCCGCTACGGCTTCAAGGACGAACCGGACGTGCCGGGCGCGCTCGCGCTCGCTTCAGCCAAGGGATTCAAATTCGAAATGATGGAGACCTCGTTCTTCCTCAGCCGGCAAACGCTGATTCCCAAGGTCGGCCCGGGCATGGCACTGTGGCGCGAGAAACTGTTTGCATTGATGTCGCGCAACGCATCCAGTGCGACGACTTTTTTCAAGATCCCGGCGAACAGGGTCGTCGAGCTGGGTACCCGGATCGAGTTATAAGGCGCTGCCCGCATCCGACATGGAATCGCGATCGGTCGTTTCCAATCTCGAAAAACTGTTGTCGCAAGGCAAAGAGTCCGCATTGCTGCGTTTCAGCCTGGGCAGCGAGTACCTCAAATTGCGCGAAACCTGGGTCGCGATCTTTCATTTGAAACGCGCGCTCGAACTGGACCCCAACTACTCGGCGGCGTGGAAGCTGCTCGCCATGGCGCTCGCCGACGGCGGCATCCTGAACGAAGCCCTCGACACCTACCGGCGCGGCATCGAAGTCGCACGGCAGCGCGGTGATCAGCAGGCAGTCAGGGAAATGACGGTTTTCGCGCGCCGCCTGGAAAAGAAACTTTCCTCCTGAAGTGCAACCATGCCTAAGGCGGCCGGCTGGTCGGTTCACGGCGTGGACTTCACCAGCCGCCCGCGCGTTCAAAAAGCAATTACGGTTGCCAGCGGTCGCAGCCGCGGTTCGGTATTTCATCTCGACAATGTCGAGGACTTTGCCGACTGGGCGCATTTCGAATGCTGGCTGCGGCGCCCGGGTCCGTGGATAGCGGGATTCGATTTTCCCTTCGGCCTGCCGCGTGAAGCCGTTGACGATCTGCGCTGGCCAAAGCGGTGGCCGCAACTTGTCGCATACTGTCGCCGCCAGGGCCGTGACGGATTTCGCGCGGCGCTCGATCGCTATCGGGAAAGCCGGCCAACCGGTAAACGCTATGCGCACCGCACCGCCGATCGTCCTGCCGGCTCGCACAGCCCGCTCAAGCTGGTGAACCCGCCGGTGGGGTTCATGTTCCTGGAAGGCGCGCCGCGGTTGCTGGATGCCGGCGTGAACATCCCTGGATTGCATCCGGGCGATCCGCAGCGCGTCGCGCTGGAAGCCTATCCCGGTTTTTCCGCGCGCCAGATGGTGAAAGGTTCGTACAAGAACGACGCTCCGCGCAAACAGACGCCCGCGCGCAGGCAAGCGCGAAAGAGCATGGTAAGAGCGCTGACAACAGTCGAGAATCCATTTGGATTTGCCCTGGCCGCATCGACGCGACTTATGAATTCGCTCGTCAGTGATGCAACCGGCGACCGGCTCGATGCGGTACTTTGTGCCATGCAAGCGGCGTGGGCATGGCGACGGCGCGGGAACAACTATGGAATGCCGCTGCATGTCGATCCGCTGGAAGGATGGATTGCGACGGTGCCGCCGATCCCGGCCGCGCCATGAGGTTCTCGCCACCAATCTGCACGGCCGGACAGAACAGTGCACCGATCACCGGGGAGTCGCATTGATCCGATTGACCCTGGCAGTACCGCTGCTCGCGGGGGCATTCGCCGTCGCGCCCGCCCAGGCCGCGGAGGATCAATCCGATGCGGCATTGACGCAGACCGCGGCATCGCCCGTGGACGCAATTTCGGACGGCGGAATGTTGCTTGAGCTCCGGCCGCGATACGCCCATGTTGACCAGGCCGACAAAATGAAAGCTGCCGACGCGTATACGATGCGCACACTGCTGGGCTGGCGGACACGCTACTGGGAAGATCTGGCGGCAACGGTACAAATGCTCAACGTCGGCCATTTCGGTCCGAAGTACTACGCGTCGGGCAGCACGGGGCCGTCACCTTACCCTCTGGTCCGGGATGCCGACAACACGGACGTCAATCATCTTTATGTCGACTATGGCGGCATCGCGAAAACCGTGCTTCGGATCGGACGACAGGATCTCATCCTCGACAATGAGCGCATGGTCGGGGTCAAGAATTTCAGCCAGACGCCGCAGGTATTCGACGCTGTCACGGTCAAGAATCAATTTCTGTCCGCAACAGATCTTTTCTTCGGGCACTTCTGGCGCGAACGAACCACTTCCACGACCGATTTGCGCTCGAATACGTCTTTGCTGAACGCCCGGATCTCGTTCGCCGACCGCGGTTCGCTTGCGGCCTATGCCTATTTCCAGGATCAGCCGGATACCGGCCAGACGACCGGTTTCAGGGACAACTCGAACCGGATCGCCGGACTGCGCCTCGATGGCGCCCAAGCCATCCGCGAAAATCTGAATGCGCTCTATACCGCTGAATACGCGCGTCAGCGTTCATACGCAGATGGCGATAGCCGCATCGATGCCGACTATGCCCGAATCGGGGGCGGGATCGAATGGCGAGGATTGTTCGTCCGCGCGGATCAAGAGCGACTCGGCAGCAATCGCAGCGCGTACGCTTTCCAGACTCCGATCGGCAGCACTCACTCCTTTCAGGGCTGGGCCGATCTTTTCACGACCACGCCCAAGCAGGGGCTGATCGACACGTTCGCCACCCTGGGTTTCACAGTCCGGTCCGTGGCGGTGTACGCCGAACGCCACCAGTTCCGCTCGGATGTTAGCGACATCGATTTCGGAAATGAGCTCGATGTGCGGCTGTCTTATCAGGTGTTGAAATCGCTCGTTGCGCGACTGGAGTTCGCCGACTACAACGCGGTTAGTGCCAGTGCGGGAAATCCGGATACGCGCAAGATCTGGGTGACGCTGCTTTACAACTATTGATGCGGAATTTCGAGGAACGGGCGGCCGAAAAAAGGAAAGGCCACACTATGTGGCCTTTTCAATCTGGTGGAGACGAGGAGGATCGAACTCCCGACCTTCGCATTGCGAACGCGACGCTCTCCCAGCTGAGCTACGTCCCCAGTTTTCGTTTCAATTTCAGATATGACTGCCGAACCAATAATATTGTCTCGCCTTTTTATTGAGGAGACGAGGAGGTTGTGGGTGCTCGCATTGCCTCTGCGATCCACGCAAACGGCAGCATTTCGTGTCAATGCGACGCGGCGATATTATACTGAAAACCAAATCACCAAAAAATGAGTTGCATCCGATGAAGATCGCCCCGCCGCTGGGTTACGAGCAGATCACCCCGCTGCTCAAGAGCCACAAGGTTCTTCTGCCGCGCGCCGAGGAGACGCCGGCGATTTTCCATCGGCTGCACGCGATGCCGCTGAGCCTGTCGGAGTTCGAGGCGGCATGCCGGGACTATCCGATCGTCTTCATCAGCGGCGACGGGGGCAAAACCTTCAACGCGGTGCTTGTGCTGGGGATGCAGGCCAAGCAGAACCTGTTCATCCTGACCGACGGCATGTGGGACCGGCGCAGCTATCTGCCGGCCTATGTGCGCCGTTACCCGTTCTGCATGAGCCGGGTCACGGTCGACGGCGAGCCGCAGAAGGAACGCATCGTCTGCGTCGAGGAAAGCGCCTTGCACGATTCCGGTGATCCGCTCTATGGCACGAACGGTGAGGCGCTTGCGCCGTGGACCATACTGGAGAAACTGATCTTCGACTACGAGAAGGACCTCGTGCGCTGCGAGTCACTGTGCCAACTGGTCACAGAGCTGGGATTGCTCGAACCGTTCACCATGAAGGCGGAAGTCGACGGCTTCACGATGCAGCTTGAAGGCATGCATCGGGTGAAGCGGGCGGCGCTCGAAGCACTGCCTGCGGACCAGCTGCGCCGGTTGATGTCGGCCGGGGCAATGGAAAAGGTTTATTCTCATCTGCTTTCCCTGGAGAACTTCCGCCGTCTGCTGAACCGGCGCAGTTTTTTCGCGATCAAGCCCCCCAACAAGCAGGGCGAGCTCAACTAGCTTTTTTGCGATAAGCCCAGGCCAGAAGTCCGGCACCGCTCAAGGCCATCGGCAGGCTGAGCCACTGTCCCATCGAGAACCCGAGGGCGAGCAGGCCGAGGAAACTGTCCGGCTCGCGGGAATATTCGACTCCGAAGCGCAGCATCCCGTAACCGAGCAGGAACAGTCCGGATACCGCGCCCGCCGGCCGCGGCTTCCCGGAAAACCACCACAGCAGCGCGAACAGGACCAACCCCTCGAGAGCGAACTCGTAGAGTTGCGAAGGGTGCCGCGGCAGGTTGTCGATGTTCGGAAATATCATCGCCCACGGCACATCGGTTGGCCGTCCCCATAGTTCGGCATTGATGAAGTTGCCGATGCGACCTGCGCCAAGCCCGAGCGGAACCAGCGGCGCGATGAAGTCGGTCACCGTCATCCAGCTTTTGCCGCGGGAGCGTGCGAACCACAGCATCGCCAGGATCACGCCGAGGAAGCCGCCATGAAACGACATGCCGCCTTCCCACACATAAAGAATATGCAGCGGCTCCCGCAGATAATCGGCGAACTTGTAGAACAGGATGTAACCAAGCCGGCCGCCGAGTACGACACCGATGACGCCCAGAAACAACATGTCGTCCAGATCGCGCACGTTCCAGCCCCGCCAGGGTTGTGTTTTGATGCGATGGCGTCCCAGTACCAGGACCAGCACGAATGCCAGCAGATACATCAGGCCGTACCAGCGTACAGCCAGGGGGCCAAGGTGCACGACGACCGGATCGAATTGCGGATGGATGAGCATGCTCGCGCCGGATTATACGTGCGTGCGGATCAAGGCACCTGCACCTCGTACATCCGGTCGAGAATGATGCCGATGCGCCGCTCCAGCAGCGGCGTATCGCGAACCTTGTCGTAGAAACGCGGCTTCGGCACCATGGCGGCCAGTCGCGCGGACTGCTCGGGGTCGAGGTAGGCCGCGCCGATGCCGTAGTAGTAACGCGCCGCGGCCTCCGCGCCGAATACGCCGTTGCCCCATTCGATGACGTTCAGATAGATTTCGAAGATACGTCTCTTCGACATCACATTCTCGATCATCAGCGTGATCATCGCTTCCTCAACCTTGCGCCAGGGCGTGCGCCTGCCGGACAGGAACAGGTTCTTGGCAAGCTGCTGGCTGATGGTGGATCCGCCGGCGACCACCTTGCCTTTCTTCAGATTCTTCTCGTAGGCCTTCTGGATCGCCTCCCAGTCGAAGCCGTCGTGATCCAGAAACTTGGCGTCCTCGGCGGCGATCAGCGCGCGCTTCAGATGGACTGAAATGCGCTCGTAGGGCACCCATTGGTGGCGCAGCGCCGCTTCCGGGTTTTTCTGCTGCAGCATTTCCAGGCGAGTTTCCATGAAAGCGCTGGTCGATGGATTGAACCAGATCCACCACACGACGTTGCCGAAGATCCAGAACTGATAGACGACCACGGCCGCCATCATAAGCAGCACCACTCGCGCCGCCCAACGCCACGCTCGCTTCATCGGATCATGGATTGCGCAACATCGTGATGACCGGGGCGGTCGCGGGACGCACACCGCGCCAGAGCAGGAAGGATTCGGCCGCCTGCTCGACCAGCATGCCCAGCCCGTCGGAAGTTTTCGCCCCTTGCGCGGCGGCAAACGCTAGAAAGGGTGTCGGCGTCCTCCCGTACATCATGTCGTAGGCAAGCGCACCGGCAGCAAATGCATCGCCGGGCAGCACTGGCAGTTCCCCCTGCAGGCTGCTGGAAGTGGCGTTGATCACCAGGTCGAAATGATGTCCGGCAAGCTCGCTGAAACACAGACCGCACAACACGCTCGATGCGGCAATCGGCTTGTGGCGATACATTTCGGCCAATCGCAGGGCTTTTTCGACCGTGCGGTTGACGAAGGTCAGTATGCTGGGTTCGTGCTCGAGCAACGGCATCAGCACGCCTTGCGCCGCACCGCCGGCCCCTATCAGCAGAACGCGTTTGCCGGCAAGCCCGAAGCCCAGGTTGTGCACGATGTCGCGGATCAAACCAACGCCGTCGGTGTTATCGGCGCGCACACGGCCGTTGTCGAAGGCCAGGTAGTTGGCCGCTCCCGCATCCTTTGCGCGCTGGGAGACGTCGTCGGCAAGATCGAACGCCTCGAACTTGAACGGCACGGTGACATTGACGCCTTTTCCGCCCGCCGCGCGAAACGAGTCTATGGCCGGGCGGAAGCCGTCGAGCGGTGCAAGCAGCCTCGAATAGTCGATGTCCTGGCCGGTCTGTCGGGCAAAGGCCGCGTGGATCTCGGGCGATTTGCTGTGCGCGATCGGATTGCCGACGACCGCGTAACGATCGGTCATGGGTTGGCCAGCACTTCGAGATCACTGCGCGTATAGCTGAAGGTGCGCGAGATACTCAGGACGTCCCAATCCTTGCGCACTGCCGCGGGAAACGGCGGGAACGGCCCGGCCAGATCCACCGCTCGCCGGGCGGCGGTATCGAGCAGGCGGTATCCGGACGAGCGGTCGATTTCGACTTTCTCCACACTGCCGTCGGCCTTGATATGCACGGTCATCACCAGCGACCCATACAGCTTGCGCCGCCTGGCTTCTTCCGGGAAATACTGGGTGCCGATTTTCTCTATGCGCTGGCGCCACTGGTCCACGTATTCCGCGTAGACCACCCCTTCGGTACGCGCGCCGATGAATTTACGCCGCGGCAGTTTCTGGTATTCGTCCCACTCCTTTGCAATCTGGGCTTCCAGTTGCGCAATGCGCAGGCGCCGCTGCTCGGCCGCCGGATCTTCCCGCGTCGCCTCGCGCGGCAGCTCCGGCGCGGGCCGGGTCGCGTCGGCCGTCGCATGGGCGCCCTGCGACAACTGCAGCAGGCGCTGGGCCTCCTGCTCCAGTTGTCGCACCTGCTTCGAGGCGAGTTGCACGTTTGGTGCGGGCTCCACATTGTTGAGCTTCGGCAGGTTGGTCTTCGCGCGACGATCGGCTTCGGTATTCCCGCCCCCGTCCAGGTCGGCCTGGGCCAGCGCATCGGCCTTGGCCGGTTTCGATGCGCTCTTGGAATTGACCAGCACCACGTCGAGATGCGGGACGAATTTCGATCCGTCGGAACCCGGCGGCGCAAACGTGATCAGCAGAACGACGGCGTGCGCAACGACGGAAACCGCCAGCGTGATCGGCAGGATGTCGCCCGAGGCGGGCGGCGGGGGGACGGTGAGGCCGGCGGTTAGGCCGCCTCGTGCGGGAAATGCGCTGATCGAAGTGTCCGGCAAATTCGCCTTGCGAAGTAAAAGGGGCCTGCGCCAATTCTAAATAACTACGGCGCACCTGTCAGCGCGATTGCGCTTCGAGCGGTCGTTTGAACTCGCAGTGCAGGGTCAGTTCCAGCAAATCGATGTTGGACACGGCGAGTTCAACCCGGCTTGCGGGTGCGGCTGCGGGCATCGAGGGCACACGCACGACCAGCGGGATGCGGTCTATCCGGACCAGTTCCTCGCGCAGCACTTCGGCGCCGGTCAGCGTAACCCCCTCCTGGATCAACCAGCGCAGGCACCAGTAGCGCTCCATGCCGCGCTGGAATTCCGCATAGGCGTCATAAGCCAGCTCGAAATCGCGCAGAATGACCAGCAAACGTTCGTCGCGGGGCGGATAGGCGGGCGCCTCGTCGCGAACCAGCGACAGCAACTGGCGCTGGTTGACCAGATCGGCATAACGACGCAGCGGCGAACTTGCCCAGATGTACTGGGGCACACCGAGGCCCTGGTGCGGCGCCGGCACGGTGGACATCCTGACCTTGCCGCCGGTCTGCGCCCGATACAGCGCCGGGATTTCATTTTCCGCCAACTGACGGCCCCATTCGGTATTGACCAGGATCATCATTTCCGAGACTACCTTGTCGATCGGCGAGCCGCGCCGGCGCTCGACTATGCTTACGCGATCCTCGTCGACGTAGAAGTTGTATTCGGCCCGCGCGAAGGCGGGTTCATCCTTGCCACGCTGGCGTTCCAGTTTGGCGGCCACGCGCCACAGCAGCACCAGTTGCTTGCCGAAACGGTGGTCCACCTGCCCGGCGGCCAGCTGTTGCTCGTTGAATTGTGCCTCCAGGCTGTCGTGGCGCAGATTGGCCGCGATGCGCACGACTTCGACGACGCTGCGGTATGCGGCAATGTCCAGTTCCGGCGTTACCTCGATGTACATCGACAGTGCCGGGCAGTCGCGACCTTCGGACAGCGTGTAGTGCGCAATCGCCGTTTCCGGCAGCATCGTGATCTTGTCGCCCGGAAAATAGACCGTGGACAAGCGCTTCGCGGCCTCTTGATCCAATGGCGAATCCGGCGCAATGCCCAGGGCCGGCGCGGCGATATGCACTCCCACCTGCCAGTTGCCATTCGCCAGTTTCGTGACCGAAAACGCGTCGTCGATTTCCGTCGTGGCGGCATCGTCGATGCTGAAGGCCTCGACCGCTGACATCTCCAGAGCGCCCGGCCCGCCGGCCGTGAGCGCGGGATCGAAATCCGTGCCGCGCGGAAAGTACTCGAACAGAAAACGTCCGACGTGATAGTCGCGGCTGGACGCCAGCGCGCCGCTCTTTTCAAGGAGCCTGGGGACGCTCAGGTGCGTTTGCGCCGAGGCCTGCTCGAGCGCCTTGAACTCGACTGAGCCCTTGTCGGGCTGGTAGAGCAATTGCGGCAGCAATGGCCGGAGTTCCTCCGGAAACTCGAAACGCGCAAGCTGTCCCGCATAACGCGCCTGCAACTCGGCTTGTATCTTCTTGCGCTCGATGCTCGCCAGCGCGGCTTTGAGCGCGTCGGCAGGAGCCGCCCTGTAGCGGCCCTTGCCCTTCTTGTAGAAATGCGTGGGCGTCGCGTGCAGCCGCATCAGCAGGCCGGCACTTTCGGCCGGCTTCGGTTCGCGGCCGAAGTATTCCCTGCCGAGCTGGTCGAACCCGAATTCCGTTTCGCCGGAGCACTCCCACAGAAAGGCCGGATCGATATCAGCCGAAACCTGCTGTGCGTCCGCCAGGAACTGCGACAGCGGTATGTGCTCGAAACGGATCAGCACGGCGGCTTCCTTCACCTTCGTGCGCTTGCCGTGCTGGTTCTCGACCTGCAGCGAGGTATTGTTATCCGCCAGCACGGTGCCGGCCTTGAAGGCACCGTCTTCTTCGAAAAATACATTCATGCGCTGCGCCGGTGGGCGTGAGGAGGGAAAAGCGAGCGCGCGATTATACGCGAGCCCTAGGCTGCAAATTCGAGCACGATGTCGAGGTAATCACCGAACTCCCTGAAACCATGATCGCTTCCCTGCACGATGACCTGCCGGCAGCCCTGGTAATGGTCCACCGCGACACGCCAGTCGAGCAATTCGTCGCCGGTCGTATGCATCAGCAGATACCGATCCATCTTTAGCGGATTGTGCACGCGCAGCGATTCGAGCTGCGCAAGGTGCTCTTCTGTCAGCATGTATTCGTCGCCGGTATAGAGGTTCTTCTGCGGGCCGAGATAGGTGCGCAGCCCTTCGTGCGGGGTGATCGCGGGATTGACGAGCACCGAGCGCAAACCCAGTTTCTCGGTGAGATAAGTTGCATAGAATCCGCCCAGCGAACTGCCGACCAGCGTAACCTTGTCCACCGGAATGCCGGACACTTCGCGTTCGATCAGCGCCATTGCGTCCCGTGGCCGGTGCGGCAAAGCCGGGCACGCGAATTCGTTCTCCCGGCCGAGCGACACGAGCCGGTCGCGCAACTGGTTCGATTTGTGGGACGACGGGGAGCTGTTGAAGCCGTGGATGTAGACGATCATGAAGACCTTCCATTGCACCGGTATTGTGCCCGACGCCTTCCGGCCGCACAAAGAAACCGCACTTTGACCCCGAAAGCGGTGCGCGGGCGAGGGGATCGCATGGCACGCGGCTTGCCATTGCCGGCCGACAACAGCCAGGACTACTCGACGAAGAGGCTCTTATGAAAAACGATTCCCGCAGGCGATTCCTCCTCCAGTCCGGCGCAGTGGCGGGTGCGCCATGGCTGCCGGAAATCGTGCGCGCAGAGGAAGAGGCGAGACCTCATATGCCGGTCGGCGCAAAGCTCGGCGATGTATACGTTCTGCCGGCGACGCCCGAGACCACGCAATGGGGCTGGTTCGACAACGCCCAGCCGCCGGTCCTGAAGCTGCGCTCCGGCGAGCGCGTTGCCATGGAAACGATGATGGCCTCGGCAAACCAGGTATTGCCCGGCGTATCGATTGAGGACATCACCAAAATGCGGCTCGCCTATCCCGGTCGCGGCCCCCACACCATCACCGGTCCGATCTACATCGAGGAAGCCGGGCCGGGCGACACGCTGAAAATCCGCATCGAGCGCATCGTGCCGAGGAGTTATGGCGCGAACTGGAATCTCCCGGGCGAACTGGGTCTCGGCCAGTTTCCCGACCGCTTCCCCGCCGGTCAGGTGCGTTACTTTTACTTCGATCTGAATCGCGCCAGCACGCAATTCGCCCCAGGCATCCGCGTGCCGCTGCGGCCTTTCCCCGGCGTGCTCGGGGTCGCGCGGGCGGAACCGGGCCGCTACAGCACGGTGCCGCCCGGCCCGTTCGGCGGCAACATGGATGTGCGCGAAATGATCGAGGGGACGACAGTTTATCTGCCGGTGTTCGTCGAAGGCGCGCTGCTCTGGAGCGGCGACTCGCACGCCGCACAGGGCAACGGCGAAATCAACCTGACGGCGATCGAAACCGCGTTCAACGAATTGCGCCTTCACGTCGAATTGATCAAAGGCAAACACCTCGACTGGCCGCGCATCGAAACGCCGACGCACTGGATTACGGTCGGCTACGACCGCGACCTGAACAAGGCACTGGAGATCCTGAAAACCGAGACCACGGTATTCCTGGCCAAGACGCAGGACATCGCCCCGGAGAAAACCGAGGAATGGATGGCTACGCGTTACGACTGCCGCATCGCCGAGGTGGTGAACCAGATGAAAGGCGTGTTCTGCATGATCCCGAAGAAAGGCGTGAAGCTCAAGCGCGCCGTGCGTCCGCTCAGGGAAACGCCGCACTATTTCGCCACCAGCGCTTCATCACCCGACCTGCAGAGCGCCATGAACGAGGCGGCGTACGCAATGATCGAGCAGATCGCCGAACGCAAAAATATGTCGGCCATCGACGCCTACTCGCTGATGAGCCTGACCATGGATTCCCGGCTGGGCGACATCGCCGAATCGAAGAAAACGGTTCATTGCCTAGTACCGAAGAACCTCTGGACCGCCTAGGAAAAATAAAAGATCAATGGCCTAGACACAGAGGAAATCGAATACAGAAATTGCAATGAACGTCAAAGTTTAAATTGTGTGATGTCTACGCCTTCACATGACATCGCGACCTGCGAGATTTTCTCTGTGCTCTCTCTGCTTTTCTCTGTGCCCTCTGTGTCTACGCCGTTGATGCTGGTTTAAGAGCTTCCAGAAGTTTGGCGTGGATTCCGCCGAAGCCCCCGTTGCTCATGACCAGCACGTGATCGCCAGGCCGGGTTTCCGCGATGATGGCTTTCACCAGCGCGCTGAAGTCATCAAAGAGTTTAGATTTAGCGCCCAGCGGAGCGAGCACGGGCTGTGCATCCCAGCCCAGGTCCCGGGTATAGCAGAACACCAGATCGGCACCCGCCAGGCTTCCCGCCAGTGCATCTTTCATGACGCCCATTTTCATGGTATTGGAGCGCGGCTCGAGCACCGCCAGGATGCGCGCATCGCGCACCTTGCTGCGCAGGCCGGCGATGGTGGTTTCGATCGCGGTCGGATGGTGCGCAAAATCGTCGTACACGGTGATGTCGTTCACTGCGCCGCGCACTTCCAGCCGGCGCTTCACGTTTCTGAATTCTGCCAGGGCGTCTATTCCCTTCGTGACCGGCACTCCCGCGTGGCGCGCGCCGGCCAGTGCCGCCAGCGCGTTGTTGCGATTGTGCTCGCCGAGCAGCTCCCAGTTCACCGTGCCGCGCGGTCCCCCTTCAAAGAACACGTCGAACGCGTGCTCATCGCGCGGTTTGGCGGTCCAGCCTTCCTCCACGCCAAGCCACTCGACCTTGCTCCAGCTGCCCTTGGCCAGCACCCGCCGCATGCTTTGCTCCCGGGCCTGGGCAATGATCAGACCGTTGCCAGGCACGGTGCGCACGAAATGATGGAACTGGATCTCGATCGCTGCGAGGTCCGGAAAAATGTCCGCGTGATCGAACTCCAGATTATTCAGGATGGCCGTTCGCGGCATGTAGTGAACGAACTTCGAGCGCTTGTCGAAGAACGCCGTGTCGTATTCATCCGCCTCGATCACAAAAAACGAAGAATCGGTCGCGCGTGCGGAAATGCCGAAATTGAGCGGCACGCCGCCAATCAAGAAACCGGGATTCAACCCGGCGTGTTCGAGTATCCAGGCCAGCATCGAGGTGGTCGTAGTCTTGCCGTGCGTACCCGCCACCGCGAGCACCCATTTCCCCCGCAGCAGGTTCTCATGGAGCCACTGCGGTCCCGAGGTGAACGCCAGTCCACGATTGAGTATTTCTTCCATCAGCGGATTGCCGCGCGCCACGACATTGCCGATTACGAACAGGTCCGGCTTCAGATCGATCTGTCTGGGATCGAAACCCTCGATGAGTTCGATGCCCTGCGCCTGCAGTTGCGTGCTCATGGGCGGATAGACGTTGGCGTCGCAGCCGGTCACTTTGTGGCCCGCCTGCCGCGCGATCACGGCAATTCCGCCCATAAACGTGCCGCAGATGCCGAGGATGTGGATATGCACGTGAGTGACTGACCTTAAAGGTCAAGAGCGGTTAACACGAAGGCCACGAAGGTACACGAAGGAAAAGCAAAAGCAAGGGGAACGAAAATGTTCCGGGGAAGAACGATACGTTCCTCGCGAAAACAACACACCGTATTCTTTTTCATAAAGGGCGCTCGCTTTCCTTCTTGTACCTTCGTGTCCTTCGTGTTGCATGGGTTTAGCTCGAATTCTCAAAGAAGGCGCGATTTGTCACCGGAGGCGAAGCCGATCAGCGCGCCGTCGATGCCGCGGCCGAGAGCAATGACCTTGAACAGCTCGCCCATTTCGGCGGGTGATAGCAGCTTTTGCACACCCGCCGTGAGCGCGATCCGGGAGGACCCCTGGTCTGCAGACTGCTGTTCCAGCAGCTGGGTGATCCCGCTGTTGACGAGAAATTGCGCCTGCGTCGTGTAACCAAGGATTTTCATCCCGGCATCGATGCCGGCTTCGGCGACCGCCGTAAAATCGACATGCGCGGTCAGGTCCTGCAAGCCGGGCAAGAAGAACGCATCGTCGTGCGCGCGATGGCGGTAGTGGCACATCAGGGTGCCCTGAGCGCGTTGCGGATGGTAGTACTCGCGCCGGCCAAAGCCATAATCGATCAGCAGCAGCGCACCCTTGCGCAGCGCGGCCGCCAAACTGCGCACCAGCGCCGGCGCGAGCACTGAAATTTCACTCACGTACTCGGCCCCGGCGGCGATTTGCCCGGCTGCGCTGCGCAACGTGCCCGGCGGCAGGAACCGTTCCGACCAGACAAAACCGTCCTTCCAACTTACCCCGCGTTCGAACAAACCCTGCTTTCGCCAGGCCACGACGTGGACCGGCAACGCGTCCAGCACTTCATTGGCGATAACGACGCCATCGAAGAGTTCCGGCAGTGCGCTGATCCATTCGACCCGCTCTTTCAGTGCGGGCTGCCGTCGCTGCAATGTCTGCCGCTGCCGCTCCACGAGTTGCGGACTGGTTTCCAAGATCTGATAGCGCCGGGGCAGGCGGTCGATGTTCTGCAACTCGCCGAGCACATCCGCCGCCATCGTGCCGGAGCCGGCGCCCAGTTCGAGTACCTGGCCGCCACTGCGTTCCAGTAACTGCGCAATCTGCCGCGCCAGTGTCCTGCCGAACAGCGGCGAGATTTCAGGCGCGGTGACGAAATCGCCTTCCGCGCCGAGTTTGGCCGCGCCGGCCACGTAGTAGCCCAGTCCGGGCGCATAGAGCGCGAGTTCCATGAAGCGCGCAAAGCCGATCCAGCCACCCGCAGCATCAATTTCCCTGCGTATGGACTGGGTCAGTCGATCGCTGTGGCGGCGCGCATCCTCGGACGGTTCCGGCAGATCGGGTCGACGCGGGGCAGTTGGCAAGGCGGGAATGGGAAATGGTTGGGCTACAATCCTCATTCAACAACAGCTGCATTGTCTGGCGCAACTTGAGCAAAACATGAATCGGGCGAAAAACGAGCGACGCGTGGCCCTGATTACCGGCGCCGGCAAGCGCATGGGTCGGGCGATTTCGCTCGGGCTCGCCGCCGACGGCTGGGATCTCGCGCTTCACTATCACCATTCGCAGGCCGAGGCCGACGCGCTGGCAAAGGAGATTTCGGCGTCCGGCGCGAAAACGCTGGCCGTGCGCTGCGACCTTGGTCGCGCGGATCAGGTATCGAACCTGATCGGGGAGTGCGAACGCCGCCTGGGAACACCGACCTGTCTGGTAAATAATGCCGCGCTCTTCGAGTACGACGACCTGGCGAGCCTGGAGCCGGATAAGTGGCGCCGGCATCTGGATGTGAACCTGCTTGCGCCCTTATTGCTCGCCAAGGCGTTTGCGGCGCGAATTCCCGACGGCGCCACCGGTTGTATTGTGAATTTGCTGGATCAGAAAGTGTTCAACCTGAACCCGGACTTTCTGTCCTACACCATCGCGAAGATCGGGCTCGAGGGTGCGACACGCGTACTCGCCATGGCTTTGGCGCCGAAAGTGCGTGTTTGCGGCGTGGCTCCCGGAATCACTCTGGTGAGCGGCGCGCAAACCCCGGACGGTTTTGCGCGCGCCCATCGCCTGGCACCACTCGGACGCAGTTCCAACGTGGAAGACATCGCCGACGCAATCCGGTTCGTGGTCAATGCCGGGTCGCTGACCGGTACGACGATCGTCGTCGATGGCGGCCAGCATCTGTGGCCATCGCGGCGCGATATCCAGTTCGAAACCGGTAGTGCCCCATGACTGCCCGCTTCCTGAATCCACGAACTTCGACGGAGTTGGCGATGGCGAGCGGGCTGAGCCGGGCGCGCAGGATCTTTCTCAAGAACTTCGAGACCCGCGTCTCCATCGGCATCCACGAATTTGAAAGGCAGGCGAAGCAGCGCGTGGTCGTTAACGTCGACCTCTATCTCGATCCGGATGGCAAAGTCGAGCGCGATCACATCGACGAAACGGTAGACTATGACTTCGTTCGCAGGGAGATCGTGGGCCTCGCCGATGGCAACCACTACAACCTTCAGGAAACGTTCTGCCAGGCCATTCTGGCGATCTGCCTGGCCAGGCCCGGTGTGCTGGCTGCCCGGGTCTCCAGCGAAAAACTGGATGTGTATCCGGATTGCGAATCCGTGGGCTTCGAGATTTTCCGTACCAGATAAATGACGACGCTGCAAAAACAGGTCTACGAGGGCAACAAGCTTGCCAAGCGGCTGCGCCGCCAGGTAGGCGAGGCCATTGCCGATTTCGACATGATCCAGGACGGCGACAAGGTCATGGTCTGCCTGTCCGGCGGCAAGGACAGCTACGCGCTGCTCGATGTTTTGCTGTCGCTAAAGAGCCACGCACCCGTCGATTTCGAGATCATTGCGGTGAATCTGGACCAGAAACATCCGGGTTATCCGGCTGCGGTCCTGCCGGACTATCTGGCTTCGATCGGCGTGTCGTTTCGCATCATCGAGCAGGATACCTACAGCGTGGTCAAGCGCGTAATCCCCGAAGGCAAGACCATGTGCTCGCTGTGCTCCCGGCTGCGGCGCGGCGCGCTCTATCGCGTGGCGAAGGAAATCGGCGCCAGTAAAATCGCGCTCGGCCATCACCGCGACGACATCCTCGAAACCTTCTTCCTGAACCTGTTCCACGGCGGGCGGCTCAAAGCGATGCCGCCGAAGCTGGTCAGCGACGACGGCCAGCACATCGTGATTCGCCCGCTCGCCTACTGCAGGGAGCCGGACCTCGAGGAATACGCGAAGCTGCGCAAATTCCCGATCATTCCCTGCAACCTGTGCGGCTCGCAAGACAACCTGCAACGCCAGGTGGTAAAAAACATGCTGCAGGAATGGGAAAAGAAGTTCCCCGGCCGCCTCGAAACCATGTTCGCCAGCTTGCAGCGTACTTCGCCTTCCCATCTGCTCGACCCGCGGCTATTCGATTTCGCCAACCTGAAGACCCAGCCCGAAGCCTACAAGGATGGCGACATTGCGTTCGACGACGAAGACTTCTCGGCGCGGCTGATCCAGTTCCCCGCAGTCAAATCCGCCAACTAGGCGGGTTCGATGGGCGTCATCACCCCCTGTCTCCTGAACCTGCATTGCCGATTGGTTTGGATGACCCATGCCGGGACGCTTGACTCCTGATCTGGAGTAGTGAGTGCAGGCTTCTGTCCTGCGCGACGACTGGTCTGAAGCAGGAGTATCGCAACCGAGTGGGCTCAGTGCGCCTTGAACAGCAAACACAGGCTGCGGTGTGCGCCCGGGCTGCCTGTTTTTTGTACAGGGCGGCTTGGCTGGGGCGCTTCGGGTCTTGTACACTGCGCGTCTTCCTGCGCTCGCCGCAGGCCGTGTCTCAGACCTTAGCTTCCGCCGGGAACAACCATGTCGACGCAAGATTACGCGCCCAAGAGAAAGATCAATTCCTTCTATCCGCCGCAACGCCATCTGATGGGACCCGGCCCCTCGGAAATCCATCCGCGCGTGTTTTCGGCCATGGGCAAACCGACCATCGGTTATCTCGACCCGGTGTTCGTCGAGATGATGGAGGAACTCAAGGAGCTGCTGCGTTACGCCTTCCAGACCGACAACGCGCTGACCTTCCCCGTCTCCGGTCCCGGCTCGGTCGGGATGGAAATGTGTTTCGTCAACATGATCAGCCCGGGCGACAAAGTCATCGTCTGTCGCAACGGCGTGTTCGGCGGGCGCATGATCGAAAACGTGCAGCGCTGCGGCGGTGTCGCCGTGGTGGTCGAAGACCGCTGGGGCACCCCGGTCAGCGCGCAGAAAGTCGAAGACGCGTTCAAGGCCAATCCGGATGCCAAGGTGCTCGCCTTCGTTCACGCCGAAACCTCGACCGGCGTCGCTTCCGATGCCAAGGTCCTGGCGGAGATCGCACACAAACACGGAGCGCTCACCATCATGGACGCGGTGACGTCGCTGGGTGGCACGCCCGTGCTCGTCGACGAATGGGGGATCGATGCAGTCTATTCCGCCAGCCAGAAATGCCTTTCCTGCACGCCCGGTCTGTCGCCGATTTCCTTCAATGAGCGCGTTGTCGAACGCGTAAAAATCCGCGAGGACAAGGTGCACAGCTGGTTCATGGACATGAACCTCCTGCTCGGTTACTGGGGCGCGACAACGCGCACCTATCACCATACCGCGCCGACAAATGCGTTATATGCCTTGCATGAGTCGCTGCTGATGCTGCGCGAGGAAGGCCTGGAGAATGCCTGGGCCCGCCATCAACGTAATCACCTGGCCCTGAAAGCAGGGCTGGAGACGCTGGGATTGAAGTACCTGGTGGAGGAGCCGTATCGGCTGCCGCAAATGAATGCCGTCAGCGTGGCACCGGGCATCGATGAAAAGGAAGTGCGCCGCCGCCTGCTGCTGGACTACAACCTGGAAATCGGTGCGGGACTGGGCGACCTCGCGGGCAAGATCTGGCGCTTCGGCCTGATGGGTTATTCCTGCAAGATGGAAAACGTGATGCTGAGCCTGTGCGCGCTGGAAACCGTGTTTACCGACATGGGCGTGAACGTCAAGTTCGGCGAAGCGGAAGCCGCGGCCTATCACGCCTACGCCGCCCATCCGTCGCGCTTGCAGCCGGTACGCGCGGTCGCCTGACGCGAACACGAATCGCCCGAAAGAATAAAAGGCCGGCGTAAAGCCGGCCTTTTTCATGTCGCTGCGTTCTCCTGCTGTGCCAGGCACGCGATTTCGTCCGAATCGACGGGTCCCGCGCGAACATCGTGGTTAGCCGCATGAAAATCGCCTTCGGCAGGCCGATCGCGGCGATATCCCGCTCGGTCTCACCTTTGACCCGGCTATAGAAAATCGACGATCGCGCATCGGCGCCGAGCGCGGACACCAGCAGAAATTGCCCTGCGCCAGCCGCCTTGGCGATCCTCGCGAGCGCCAGCGGATAATCATGGTCGACGCGCCTGAACGCTTCCCGCGATCCCGCCTTCCTGATGGTGGTGCCGAGGCAGCAGAACATATCGTCGCAGCGTTCCTCCGGCATCCGAAGGCCATCGAAGTCCACCAGTTCTACGCGAAGTTTTACATTCGACTGCGGGAGCGGCCGGCGCGCGAGCACCGTGACGCGCCCATATGCCGGGTGATCAAGCAGGCGGGCAAGGCATCGACCGCCGACCAAGCCGATCAGCAGCGCGCTCTTACGCTGAGGATTGACCAACGCCGGATCAACCCGAGTGCGACCGCACGCCTTGCGTCGCAGCCTGAAACCGCTCCGCGGCCACCTCGCCCAGGGTATCCCTCTCGTTTCGCGAGCGCAGTGCCGCATCGAGTATCTTGAATCGTTGCAGCGGCTCGGGGTGCCCGGCGAGCGCGGGTTCGGAGCCGTAGCGATCGCGGCTCGCCGCTTCGAAGCGCTGCATCACCGCAACCAGGCCCCAGGCTTCGTAACCGGCGCGCCAGGCGAGAATTGCGCCGTCGGTGTCGGCCTCGAACTCTTCCGATTTCGAAAGGCCCGCCCTGATTTCCGGCGAATTCATCTGTTCGATCGAGTTCTGCACCACCTTGCCCATTTCCTGAAACAGTTGCCGTGACGTCGCACTGGTCTTGCCGATCTCTTCTTCTGCCCGTCGCACCGACACCTCGAGGTCCTTGTTCATGTAGATCCAGCGCAAATGGTGTTTGCGCACCACATGCGAGATCTCGTGACCGAGGATGCCAGCGAGCTCCGATTCGGTTTCGGCAAGAGCGACCATCGCCTGCGTGATGAACACGTAGCCGCCGGGCACCGCGAATGCATTTGGCGTTTCTCCCTCGATCACGGCGAAGCGCCAGGGCAGATTCGGCCGCTCCGACTGCTGGGTCAACCACACGCCCACCGAATTGACGTAGCGTTGCAACCCGGCGTTCGCGACCAGGTGTTTGCTGCTGAGAAATTGCTGCGCCATGCCGAAACCGAGTTCGGCTTCTTCGGCATCGCTCAGTTTGAACTCGGTTTCCATTCCGGAAGGATTCTTGCGCAGGAACTCACGGTGCTCCCGGTCGCGCTCTTCCTGGGCGCGAACGTACTTCGGATCCTTGCGCAGTTGTTCATCCATTTGTCTGCCCTGCAGCGCCATTGCCTCCGACTGCTTCTTGTAGGCCCGGGCCGCCTCGGTGTCCCTGCCGGCCATGACGTCCTGCGCCCCTTCCATCTGGCCGCGCATCATTTGCAGCGCCTGCTGCATCTGCGCCTCCTGCATCGCCTGCATGTCGCGAGGCGACGGGCCGCTGTGACCCCCGCAACCCGCGCATATCAGGACAAATCCCAACCCGGCCTTATTCATCGAAGAACCCCTGCGGGAAGCCGCCTTCGGGCATGTACTCGCGCATCTCGATATAGTCCTGCTGGCGCGGCCTGAGGTTCGCGGCCCGCGCGAAGCCAGCCGCATCCCTTGTGGTGACTCCCAGTTGTTTGAGCCGTTCGCCCTCCACCTGGTTCGGCGCACCGACCAGCAGCTCCTCTTCGGAGAAACCGCGGATGCCGGTGTCCTTTCTGCTGGAGCCCGATGGCGGTAATGCCGTCGGTTTCGACGTTGTGATTTTCAGCCGGAGGTCGGCCAGTCTGACCCAGCCTGTCGCATTTCCGGATTTTGTTTTTGCCCAGCTGCCGTCGCGGCCGATGATTTCGACAGGTTGCTTTTTGGCCAACGTGGTGACGACTTTGGCTCGCGATCCGGGGCGCTCGAGGAGATCGACCGCCTTCGCCGCATAGCCGGCGTCGGCGCCATAGGCGGGCAGCCAGCATGATCCAAGCAGAATCAGCAAAGCCCTTGGGCTAGGCATGTGCGGCACCCGTCACTGGGACGCGACGTGCAATTTCTTCGTGTACTGCTGGAAGCGGGGCGCATTTTGCGGCGCCTTTATCGAATCGAGCGTTGCAAGCCCCGGGGCAAGCTGGTCGAGCCGCGCCTGGGGCAACGGGTGCGTTTTGTAAAGCAGGGTCAGATAATTGTCCTTGGGATCCGCGCTCGCCAGCGTCGTCAGCACCGCGGGCAATCCGTAGGGGTCGTAGCCGGCGCGGGCCGCGAGCACGACGCCCATGCGATCGGCTTCGAACTCGTCGGACTTGTCCAGGCCGCGTGCATACAACTCCTTGGTCGGACCGGCCAGTTTCTGGACCAGCTCGGCATGCTTGCTGTCGGTCGCCGCAGCCACACCCTCGCCGAGCAGGCTGGCAAATGCCGACTTGCGCAACGCCTTGAGGTGGTGCTTCTGGTTCACGTGCGCCACTTCGTGGCCGAGTACACCGGCGAGTTCGGCTTCGTTGCGCAACTGCTTCATCATGCCCTTGGTAATGATGATGTAGCCGCCCGGCGTGGCGAACGCATTGATGTGGTCCGAATCGTTGATGCCGAAATGCCAGGGCAGGTTCGGCCGCTCCGATTGCCGGGCCACCCACATGCCGACTTCGTTTACATAGCGTTGCAGTTCCGGGTCGTCGTACAGCGGCCGCGCCCCCAGCAGCGTTTCGGTCATGCTCTGGCCGATCTGGATTTCCTCGGGTTCCTTGACTTCGCGCAGATTGCCGACGCTTTTCACGACATTGCCGAGGTCGACGTTCTTCATGTCGAACCCGCCGCCGGACTTGCAGCCGCCGAGCACGACGGCGGCGATTAATGCCGGCATCAACACACGGCGGGCGCTCATTTCTTCTCCTTGAGCGGCTTGCCGCGTTCGTCGAAGTAGGCGACCTGCTTCGCCACGAGTTTGCCGCTTTCGGCAAGCTTGGTGGCCTCCTCGCTAGTCGCCGCGAAGCTCTTCATCCTTTCAACTTCCCCCGCATTCGGCTTGGCGTTGGCGAGATCTTCTTCGGAGAAACCGCGTACGCCGGTGGTAACCGTGGAAGTCGTCGCCGGCCGCGGACGACTGCCGATGCCGAGCGCGGACAGCAGGCTGCCGCCGCTCTGCGGTTTCTGGTCGGGACTGCCGAGGCGTACGGACAGCATGCGTATCCAGCCCTGTCTGGCATCGGCGGTCTTGATCTGCATCCATGCTCCCTGGCGCGTCAGGATCTCCACCGTCGTCTTCTCGGGGAGCGTTGCGACCGTGTCGGCATCGAGGAAGGGTTTGTCCTTCACCTCGGTGGCTTTCAGCGTATAGCCGGTTTCCGCGGCGTATGCCGTCGGAGTCAGCAACGCCAGCAAGGCCAATAGCCATGCCAGTGTTTTCATGGAGCGGCTTTCCTCTTCGGTTCGTACAACGCGACTTCTTTCGTCCTGCCCTTGGCTTTATAGAGTCCGAGCGGAACAAAGTCAAAGGCGTCCGGACACAGGCGCATGGTGTCTTCGGATACCAGAATCCGCGCCACGCCCTTGGTGAGCCCCTCGATCCGGCTCGCCACGTTCACCGTATCGCCTATTGCAGTGTATTCGCGCCGTTGCTCGGAACCGATCAGGCCAACAACCGCCGGTCCGGAGTGAATGCCGATGCCGACATCGAAATCCGCATTCGGATCGGCGAGATCCTTGCGGAAGGTCTCCAGCGTATCCGCCATCTCCAGAGCGCACTGGATGGCATGTTCGGCATTCCGGGCGTCGTCGAGCGGCGCGCCCCAGATCGCCATGATGCAATCGCCGATGAACTTGTCCAGCGCGCCGCCATTGCGGAAGATCACTTCGACCTGCCGGCTGAAATAGCGATTGAGCAGGCTGACGACTTCCTGAGGCGTGCGCGATTCGGAGAGGGTTGTGAAACCGCGTATGTCGGAAAACAGCAGGGTGACCTGGCGGCTCTCGCCTTCGCGCGAAAGCCCGCCATGCGCGATCAGTTCCTTGACGACATGCGGATTGACGAAACGCGAAAACTCCCTGATGGCCTGCTCGCGCTGATGCCGCTCGCGCAAATATTCCTGCAGCGCCGCCATGAAAAAAAACACCCACGCGAACAGGAGCGGGCGCAGCACGGGAAGCACCAGGAGCTTGCCGATCGCCCCATACTGTGCCGCCACGAGAATGCCCGACACGAACAACAATGCGCCGCCGAGTTTGAGCGTATGCAACTGCGAGCGGAACCCTGCAAACAGGAGCGCCAACAGCACCAGCGTCGTCGCCGCCGGCCATGCGACCGAAACCTGTCGCAGGAAGTTGCGGTTCTTGAGATTGTCCAGTGCGCCCGCCAGGATGTCGATGCCGTCGTACAACGAATTCACCGGTGTCGGGCGAATGTCATGCAGCCCGCTTGCGGTCACGCCGACGATGACGATCTTGTCCTTGAACTCGTTCGGGTCGCGCTTGCGCTTCTGGCTGTTGAAATCGATGTACAGATCCGAATAGGAAACATGCGGGCGACCGGCTTTTCCACCAGGCCAGCTCAGCAGGATGGATCCGATATCCGGCACCGCCAGCCCCAGATCCTGTGCCACCCGGGCGGGCAACGAAGGAATTTTCCAGCCGTAGGCATTCTGGTAGACGAAATAACGGCGGCCGATGCCGTCCGGGTCGGCGAGGAAATCGATGGTGCCGAGACGCCAGTTTTCAGGAGTCAATGCCTTCGGCAATCCGACATTCAGCGTGGCGGCCTTGTCCGCGTCCTGGCCGGCAAATGCGCCGAGAGCGGCCTGCATCTCCGCAACCGGGATGCCGTAGGGATCGCCCGCGGGATCCTGGCGCACGGTCGGAAAGAAGACATTGCTGTAGCGCGCCACCGTCTTGTTGAACAACTCGTCGGCATCCAGGCGGAAGATATCCGGTTCGAAGAACATGACATCGAAAACGATGGCCCGCGGCTTTTGCGCCTCTATGCCTTGAACGATTTCACCGTGCACGGAGCGCGGCCATGGCCAGCGGCCGGCGTAGTCGCCGAGTTGCTCGAGGCTGTGTTCGTCTGCGGCAACGACGACGATGTCCGGGTCCGGTTTGATCCTGCCGGCCTGCGCGGCGACGAAGATGTCGGAAAAGCGCGCTTCGGCGGAGCGCAGCCAGTTCAGCCAGGAAAACTCCAGCAGGGCCGCGACGCCGATTACGGCGAGTAGCATAACCAGCGGATTGGCATATAGGCGCGGCACGGGCGAAAGTCTACGGAAAGACAGCGAAAAGGTAAAAGGTCAAAGACAAGAAGTAGAGAAGAAAAGGCTGGCAATTGCCATTGCTTCTGCCGTCTTCGAACCTCACTTTCCCCTTTGAACGTTCACCTTTCACCCGCTTTTAGAGGCCAAGCCTTTGCCAGATCTGGCTTGCCGGACCGGCCTGGTTAAGGGTGTAGAAGTGCAGCCCGGGGGCGCCGGCCTGGAGCAGCTTGTCGCACAACGCCGTCACCACATCGAGGCCGAAGGCACGGATCGACCCCGCGTCGTCGCGAAAGCTTTCGAGCTTGATGCGCATCCAGCGCGGAATTTCCGCGCCGCAAGCGTCCGAAAACCGCGCCAGCTGGGAAAAATTGCCGATCGGCATGATGCCAGGCACGATAGGAACGCCGATCCCGGCGGCTGCACACTCCTCGACAAAGCGGAAATAGGCATCCGGATTGTAGAAATATTGCGTGATCGCCGAGTTCGCGCCGGCGTCGATCTTGCGTTTGAAGTTCTTCAGTTCGTCGGCGGCATTGCGCGTTTGCGGATGGTATTCCGGATAGCAGGCCACTTCGATGTGGAACCAGTCGCCGGTGTGCTCGCGAATGAAAGCAACCAGCTCGTTCGCATACCTGAGCTCGCCGCTGGAAGCCAGCCCCGAGGGCATGTCGCCACGCAGTGCAACGACGTGGCGTATGCCGTTTTCCCGGTAACGCGACAACGTGGCGGCAATTTCCGCCTTGCTCGAAGCAACGCAGGAAATATGCGGAGCGGCGTTCTGTCCCGCGGCGCGAATTTCCAGCACCGTATCGAGCGTGCCCTGCTGTGTGGATCCACCAGCCCCGAACGTCACGGAAAAGAAACGTGGCTTCAGCTGCGCAAGTTGCTGCCAGGTGGCGCGCAACTTCACCTTGCCTTCCGGTGTTTTTGGCGGAAAGAATTCGAAGCTGAACGTACCGGAATTTCGCATGTGTTTTACCACGACGATCCCTCACTCACTCTCTCCCTCCGCGCCTTCGGGGAGAGGGCCGCAGTGAGGTGCATCAATAGCGGTAGTGGTCCGACTTGTAAGGTCCCTTCTTATCCACGCCGATATAGTTGGCCTGGGTATCCGTCAGTTCCGTCAGCTGCGCATTCAGTTTCTTGAGTTGCAGGCGCGCGACTTTTTCGTCGAGATGCTTGGGCAAGGTGTAGACGCCGACCGGATACTTCTCGGTATTCGCGAACAGCTCGATCTGGGCGATGGTCTGGTTGGCGAACGAAGAACTCATCACATAACTCGGATGCCCGGTCCCGCAGCCCAGATTCACCAGCCGGCCCTTCGCCAGGATGATGATGCGCTTGGCCGGTCTTCCTTCCACCGCTGGAAAAATCACGTGATCGACCTGCGGTTTGATCTCCTCCCATTGGTACTGGGACAACGATGCAATGTCGATTTCATTGTCGAAGTGGCCGATGTTGCAGACGATGGCCTGGGCCTTCATTTTCTTCATGTGCTCGTGCGTGATCACATGGAAGTTGCCCGTGGCGCTCACAAAAATGTCGCCCTTGTCGGCGGCGTAATCCATGGTGACCACGTGATAGCCTTCCATCGCGGCCTGGAGCGCGCAGATCGGATCGATTTCGGTGACCCATACCTGCGCCGACAACGCCCGCAACGCCTGCGCGGAACCCTTGCCCACGTCACCGTAACCGCACACCACGGCAACCTTGCCAGCGATCATCACATCGGTTGCCCGCTTGATGCCGTCGACCAGCGATTCACGACAGCCGTAAAGGTTGTCGAACTTCGATTTTGTGACCGAGTCGTTCACATTGATGGCCGGGAAAGCCAGCTTGCCGTCCTTATGCATCTGATAAAGGCGATGCACGCCGGTAGTGGTCTCTTCGGTGACGCCCTTGATCTTGCCCAGACGCTTCGAATACCAGTTCGGATCCTGCCTGAGCTTCGCCTTGATGGCAGCAAACAATGCCGTCTCTTCTTCGCTGCCCGGATGATTCAGCACTGTGGCATCGGACTCGGCACGCGTACCCAGGTGCAGCAGCATTGTCGCGTCGCCGCCGTCGTCCAGGATCATGTTGGAATAAACGCCATCGGGCCACTCGAAAATGCGGTGGGTGTAATCCCAGTATTCGCCCAGCGTCTCGCCCTTCACGGCAAATACTGCCGTACCCGTGGCCGCTATCGCGGCCGCGGCGTGGTCCTGTGTCGAATAAATGTTGCAGGAAGCCCAGCGAACTTCCGCTCCCAGCGCCTCCAGCGTCTCGATCAGCACGGCCGTCTGGATCGTCATGTGCAGGGAACCGCTGATGCGCGCACCGCGCAGCGGCCGGGTCGTGGAATACTCTTCGCGAATCGCCATCAGACCGGGCATTTCGGTCTCGGCTATGCGGATTTCCTTGCGGCCCCAATCGGCAAGGGCCAGATCGGCGACGTGAAAATCGCCGGATTTATTCGCGTGGGGTACAGCGGACATCGGCACTCTCCTTTAATTCAGAGCACCGAAAATGAAAACGGCGCTCACAACCGGTTCAGGGATTGTGAGCGCCGTTGGTCCGTTTGCTGAGCCTGGCCCCTCGATTTCGGGTCGCAGCGCTCCTCAGCGAATTGCAATTATAGCCAGGCCTGGGTGTTTCCGGAAAGCCGGCCAATCAGGCGGCCGCAGCCTTCTTGACGCCGGCCTCGGCTTTGAGTAGCTCAACTTTATCCAAGTTTTCCCAGGTAAATTCCGGCTCGTCGCGGCCGAAATGGCCGTACGCCGCGGTTTTCTCGTAGATCGGGCGCAGCAAATCGAGCATGGCCACGATGCCTTTGGGCCGCAGGTCAAAATGCTTCTGCACCAGTTGCGCGATTTTCTCGTCTGCGATCTTGCCGGTGCCAAACGTCGTGACCATCACGCTGGTGGGCCTGGCCACGCCGATTGCGTAGGACACCTGGAGTTGGCATTTGCTTGCGAGCCCCGCAGCAACGATGTTCTTCGCCACATAACGCGCTGCATAAGCAGCGGAACGGTCGACTTTGGAAGGATCCTTGCCGGAAAATGCGCCGCCGCCGTGGGGCGCCGCGCCACCGTAGGTATCGACGATGATTTTGCGTCCGGTCAGCCCACAATCTCCCTGCGGTCCGCCGACGACGAACCGTCCCGTCGGATTGACCAGGAAGTTGATCGGGCCTTTGATCAGGTTCTTCGGCAGCACCGGCTTGACGATTTCCTCGACCACGGCCTCGCGGATTTTTTCCAGGGCGATATCGGGGGAATGCTGAGTGGAAAGCACGACCGTGTCGATGGAATCCGGCCTGCCGCTTACGTAGCGTATGGTGACCTGGGATTTGGCATCCGGCCGCAACCAGGGCAGCCGCCCGTCGCGCCGCAATTCCGACTGACGTTCGACCAGCCGATGCGCCAGATAAATCGGCAGCGGCATCAGCACCGGCGTTTCGTCGCAGGCATAACCGAACATCAGCCCCTGGTCGCCGGCACCCTGGTTCAATGGATCGTCGTGAGCCTTGTCCACACCCTGCGCAATGTCGGGTGATTGCTTGTCGTAAGCGACCAGCACGGCGCAGCCACGATAGTCTATGCCATAGTCGGTATTGTCATAACCGATGCGCTTGATGGTTTCGCGCGCAATCTGCTGGAAATCCACCACCGCATGGGTGGTAATTTCGCCGGCCATGACCACCAGGCCGGTGTTCACCAGGGTTTCGGCCGCTACTCGGGCGAATTTGTCCTGGGTTAAGATGGCATCCAGCACGGCATCGGAAATCTGATCCGCGACTTTGTCCGGGTGGCCTTCGGAAACCGACTCGGATGTGAAGAGAAAATCATTCATTCGAATGTATTGGGTTCGTTCAGTAACGGCCGGTCAGGATAGCAAAAAGCCGTCAAAAGAACAAAACGGAAAATCGAATAAGTTCATGCTCATAGGGTTGTTGCGGCAATTGGCAAAACTGCCGCTCTCCTGGATCCACGCGGTGGGCGGCGCGCTGGGCTGGATGGTGTACCTGCTCTCCTCCACCTACGCCGCCCGCCTGCGCGCGAATCTTCTGCAAAGCGGTCTGTGGCGGGACGAACACGATTATCAGCGCATATTGCGCCGAAACATCGCAGAGTCGGGCAAAGCGGGCACCGAACTGATCCCGGTCTGGTTCCGCCCGGTCGCGCCGGCCCTGCGACTGGTCGTGCATGCCGGGCCCATTGCGCTGGTCGAGGACGCAGAGCGACGCGAACGGGGTGTCATTTATCTGACGCCGCATCTGGGTTGTTTCGATGCTGCCGCGCTGTGGGTGGCGCAACGCCGGCCGATCACCGTCCTGTACCGGCCTCCAAGAATGAAAGTCCTTCAGCCATTGATCGAAGCCGGACGCGGGCGTGACAGGGTGCGTCTGGCCCCGGCCAATTTCGGCGGTGTGCGATTGCTGCTGAAAGCGCTCAGACGAGGCGAAGCGGTCGGCATCCTTCCCGACCAGGTGCCCGCGCGCGGAGAAGGCCTCTGGACGGATTTCTTCGGACGTCCCGCTTACACCATGACGCTGGTCGGAAAGCTGGTTGAAGCCACCGGCGCCAGCGTTCTCATGACAGCGGCCGTCCGGCTCGCGGACGGGGCCGGCTATGCCATTCACTTCACGAAATTCGACGGAAACTTAATGGGCGACGACGGTGCGCGCGCGCTCAATTCGGCGATAGAGCGCCTGATAAAGCTGGAGCCGAGCCAGTACCTCTGGAGTTATAACCGCTATAAGGCGCCGGCGGGCGCGATGCCGCCGCCCGGCGGCAGCAATGCCTGAGAAAATCGGCCTCGGCCTGATCCGGCTGCTCGGCCTGTTGCCGCTGCACCTGCTGGCCCCAGTCGGCAAAGGCTTCGGCATGCTGATTTACTGGCTGGCCTGGGAACGCCGGCGCGTGGTGCGCACGAATCTGCGACTGTGTTTCCCGCAGATGCTGGACCGGGACCGGGAGAAACTTTCACGGCGGCATTTTCGCGCCTTCGGACGCAGCGTCCTCGAGCACAGCATCCTGTGGTGGGGCACCGAGCAACGGATACGCGGGCTGGTCGCGTTCGAGGGTCGGGAACACCTCGATCGCGAGCACGGCAAGCCGCTGATCGTCCTGGCCCCGCACTTCGTCGGCCTCGACATGGGCGGCATCCGCATCTCGATCGAATACGACATGATGTCGATGTACTCGCACCAGAAAAATCCGGCGCTCGACAGGATCCTGCTGCACGGTCGCACCCGTTTCGGCGGGAGTGTGCTGGTTTCCAGACAGGATGGATTGCGTCCGGTCATCCGCGGGTTGCGCAAGGGAATCGCTTTTTTTTACCTGCCCGACATGGATCTCGGCCCCAAAGATTCGTTGTTCGTGCCTTTTTTCGGCGTGCCGGCGGCGACGGTGTCGGGGTTGTCGCGCGTGGCGCGCATGACCGGCGCCCGCGTTGTTCCGTGCATCACGCGTCAATTGCCGGGCGCGGGGGGCTACGTCACCCGCTTTTATCCGGCGTGGGAGGATTTTCCCGGCGCGAGCGTGGAGGACGACACCCGGCGCATGAATGCTTTCATCGAGGAACGCGCCCGCGACATGCCGGAACAATATTACTGGCTGCACAAACGCTTCAAGACACGCCCGCCAGGCGAGGCGAAGTTCTACTGATGCCCGCCCATCCGGATCTCGACCCGATTTGCGCATGAGCATGCCCGCCCGGGAGAATTTCAGCATTGCTGCCTTGCGCGACGCGGACATTGCGCCGGTTTGCGTCCTGGCGCGCGAAATCTGGATGCAGCATTACCCCGGGATCATCACCGTCAGGCAGATAGAATACATGCTGGCGCAGCGCTATTCGCCGGACGCGATCCGCGGTCAGTTGCAAGCCGGCGAAGCCTGGTGGGACAAACTCGAAGTGCTCGGCGAGCTTTGCGGATTCGCGAGCTACCAGCGCGGAGTGCAAGCACGCGAGATGAAACTCGACAAGCTCTACGTGCACCAGCTCTTCCGCGGCAAAGGCTTTGGCGCCGCGTTAATCGACCACGTGGCAAAAGCGGCCAGACGACATGGCATGGACCAACTTTATCTGCAGGTCAACAGATACAACCACGCGTCGGTCGCGGCTTACCTGCGTACGGGATTTGCCGTGGCGAAGACCGTGAAAGTCGATATCGGCGACGGTTTCTTCATGGATGACTACGTCATGTCCAGATCCCTCGTCGCCTGACGGACCCCCCGTGAAACTGAAATTCACCAAAATGCATGGCGCTGGCAACGACTTCGTCGTGCTTGACGCCACCCATGCGGCGTCAACGCTCGATGCTCCTGCCATCCGACGGCTGGCGGATCGCCATCTGGGCATCGGTTTTGACCAGATGCTGGTCGTCGAGCCGGCGCGCCGTCCCGACACCGACTTCTATTACCGGATCTTCAACGCCGACGGCGGCGAAGTCGGCCAATGCGGCAATGGTGCGCGCTGCTTCGTGCGGTATGTGCACGACAAGGGCCTGTCCGCAAAGAACGCAATCCGCGTGGAGACCCGGTCCGGGATCATCGAACCGCGCCTCGAAAAGGATGGCCGAGTCACCGTGAACATGGGCATACCGATATTCGAGCCGACCCTGATTCCGTTCGCGGCCGAACGGCTGGCGCCCACTTACGTGCTTGAAGTCGACGGCCGGGAAAGGGAGATTTCCGCCCTCTCCATGGGAAATCCGCATGCCGTGCAAATCGTTGCCGATGTCGATGCCGCCCCGGTGGCGGGCGAAGGCCCGCTGATCGAGCACCACGCGCGCTTTCCCGAGCGGGTCAATGCCGGATATATGCAGATCGTGGATCGCAGGCATATTAAACTGCGCGTGTTCGAGCGCGGTGCCGGCGAAACCCTGTCGTGCGGCACAGGCGCATGTGCGGCGGCGGTGGCCGGGATCGCTCGCGGAATGTTGGATTCGCCGGTAAGGGTGGAAACGCGCGGCGGAGTACTCGAAATAGCATGGCCGGGCAAGGCGCAACCGGTGTCGATGACCGGGCCCGCGCAAACCGTATTCGAAGGTGAAATAGAGGTATAGAGAAAAGAATGAGACCCGAAGACGTTGCCCGTTATCTGAAGGACCATCCCGAATTTTTCGAGAACTACGCCGACATGATCGCAGACATCTCGATCCCGCATCCGCACGGCGGTCGCGCCATTCCGATCTCCGAGCGCCAGATTATCAGCCTGCGCGAGAAGAACAAGATTCTGGAGGGCAAGTTGCGCGAGCTGGTCGAGTACGGCGAGGAGAACGACGCCATCGGCGAACGCGTGCACCGGGCCGCGATGGCCATGATTAAACCGCAGCATCTGGAATCCCTGCTGCAGGTGCTGGTGTTCAATCTGCGGGAGGATTTTGCGGTTCCGCACGTGGCCATCCGGCTGTGGAGCGAGTGGGATCATCCGCCGCTGCCGGAATTCGGCACAAGCGGCCCGGAGATCAGGGTATTCGCCGAAAGCCTCAATCAACCGTATTGCAGCCACAAGCCGATGTTCGAATCCGCAGCGTGGTTCGGAGAGGCGGGTGGCCTGCTCAAATCGTATGCCTACATCACCCTGCGCTCGGACAAGGTATTCGGTGTGCTTGCGCTGGCAAGCGAAGATCCCCAGCGCTTCTACCCCGAGATGGGAACGCTGTATCTCAAGCGTCTGGGGGAATTGATCAGTACATCGCTTGTGCGGTTCTTATAGATGGCCGTTCGCGGCAGCGATTCTGCGACCAAGGCCGATCCTCCCGACGCGCCTCCTTTCGTTTCCGACTTCCTGTCGCACCTGATCCGGGAGCGGCGTCTATCGCCGCATACCGCTGAAGGCTATGTACACGACGTACGCGTGTTGATGGAACTCGCACAAGAACAGGCGTCGTCATTGCAGGACCTGCAGATCCACCAGATCCGGCGCTTCGTGGCCCGGCTGCACGGACGGGGGTTGGGGGGCAAATCGCTGGCGCGCATGCTGTCCGCGTGGCGCAGTTTCTTCAATTATCTGGCACGCGACCACGGATTTACCCGCAATCCGTGCGGCGGCGTGCGTCCACCGAAGTCCCCGAAGTCGCTGCCCAAAGCGCTGTCGCCCGACGAGGCGACGCGCCTGGTCAGCTTTGCCGAGAGCGGCCCGCTGGCGGTGCGCGACCGCGCGATGTTCGAATTGCTGTATTCCTCCGGACTGCGATTGTCCGAACTGACTTCGCTAAAGATTGGCGACGTAAGCTTCGCGGATGCTACCGTGCGCGTGGTCGGAAAGGGCAACAAGACACGCGTAGTTCCCGTTGGCAGCCATGCTCTGCACGCGCTGCAGGCCTGGCTTCCGGTGCGCGAGTCGCTACCCCATCTTGACGAATCGGCGCTGTTCCTGAATCAACGCGGTGATGCCATCAGTCCGCGCACAGTGCAATCGCGGCTCAAGGCCTGGGGCATCAAGCAAGGCCTGCCCGGCCACGTGCACCCGCACATGCTGCGCCACTCTTTCGCGTCTCATGTCCTGCAGTCCAGCGGTGACCTGCGCGCAGTGCAGGAAATGCTGGGCCACGCCAGCATTTCCACCACGCAGGTCTACACGCACCTGGATTTTCAGTACCTCGCCAAGGTATATGACGCCGCACATCCGCGCGCCAAACGCAAACCTTTTAAACCTTGAACCACGGAGAACACAGAGGGCACGGAGAAAGGCAGGAAATGAGAAAGAGAGACCATCAGCAAGTCCCGAATGCCCGGCTTGGAAAAGAATCGTTGGTGCCGCAACTCTCGTCTTGGGTTTTTCTCCGTGCCCTCTGTGTTCTCCGTGGTTCAAGATCTTCAATTAGCGCATGCGTAAAGTCATTCTGAAACCCGGCAGGGAGAAATCTCTCTTGCGCAGGCATCCCTGGGTGTTCTCGGGCGCGATCGCCCGCATCGATGGCAAGGCCGTGGCCGGCGAAACGGCGCATGTCGTCGCAAGCGACGGACGTTTCCTTGCCGTAGCCGCAGTAAATCCGGATGCGAACATTACCGCGCGCGTGTGGGACTGGAACGAAGGCACGCAGATCGATGCGGGGTTCTTCCGCGCAGATTTCGAGCGCGGGCTGCAATCGCTGGCGTGACGCGATCATCGAATCGTTGCAACGGATCACCACCGCCCGCGCCGTTTACGAGCGTTCCGACGCGGACGTGCTCGAACTCGAGCGACTCGCGCCCCGAACGGGACTGGCAGCAGGCAACCTCCAGTCCCCGGTCGTGGAAATCGGGGAGAGCGGCCGACGCTTGCGGGTGGATGTATCCAAGGGCCACAAGACCGGGTTCTATCTGGACCAGCGCGACAATCGTTTGCGGGTCGGACAGCTTGCTGCAGGCAGGCACGTCCTCAATTGTTTCTGCTATACAGGGGGGTTCACGCTGCAGGCGCTGGCCCACGGTGCGGCGTCGGTGACTTCGGTGGACTCGTCGGCGGACGCATTGCAGCTGGCGCGGGAACACGTAGGCCTGAACGACCTGCCGCAGGATCGCTGCGAATGGGTCGACGCCGACGTATTCCAGTATCTTCGCAAATTGCGCGACCAGAACAGACTGTTCGATCTCATCATCCTGGATCCGCCCAAATTCGCGCCCACCGCGGCGGCCGCCGAACGAGCCGCGCGCGGCTACAAGGACATCAATCTGCTCGCCTTCAAACTGTTGCGCCCGCGCGGCCTGCTCGCCACGTTCTCTTGTTCCGGCGGTGTCTCCGCGGACCTGTTCCGCAAGATTGTCGCGGGGGCCGCACTGGATGCGGGCGCCGATGCGCAAGTCATCGATCAATTCCATGCGACACCGGACCACCCGGTATCGCTGGCCTTTCCCGAAGGCGAATATCTGAAGGGGTTATTGTGTCGTATCGGTTGAGCTACAGGGAGGTCTTGCCATGCTGAAAGGGAGCTGCCTGTGCGGGAGCGTGCACTACGAAATCGACGGTCCGCTCGACGCAGCGATGAACTGCCATTGTTCGATGTGCCGCAAGGCCCACGGCGCCGCGTTCCGCTCCCGCGCGGGAATTCGCGCGAAGGATTTCCGCTGGGTAAGCGGTGAGGAACTGATCACGTGGTTTGAATCCTCGCCGGGCAATCATCGCGGTTTCTGCAGCCGTTGCGGCTCGCCGCTGCTCAGTCGCTTCGATTCCCGCCCGGACAGGTACGGATTGCCGTTGGGATGCCTCGACACCGATCCGGGCGTGGGGCCGGCGATGCACGTTTTTGTGAGCTCGAAAGCTCCTTGGTTCGAGATTACCGACTCGCTGCCACGATTCGGGCAAGCACCGCCGCGATGACGGTTACCACCTTCGTTTTCGTACGCCACGGCGAAACCGCATGGAATGTCGAAGGCCGCATCCAGGGGCACCTCGACATTCCGTTGAACCACCTCGGCGTAGCACAAGCAGAAGCGTTGGGAAAACGCCTGGTCCGCGAACAATTCGATGCTGTTTATTCGAGCGACCTCGTTCGTGCATTTCACACCGCGCGCCCCACGGTGAGCGACCCTGATCGAGCCATCGTCAAAGATCAGCGGCTGCGCGAACGCCACCTTGGCGCGTTGCAGGGACTGACCGGTGAGGAGGCGATGGCCGGTCAGCCGGTTGCCTGGAAGGCATTCAAATCGCGCGATCCCGATCTCGAACTTGCCGGCGGCGAAACGCTCGGCGAGTTCTCGCGCCGGGTAGTCGGTTTCGTGGAAACCACGCTCGACAAGCATGCCGGCGGGCGAATACTGGCCGTTACGCATGGCGGCGTGCTGGACGCGGCCTATCGGCACGCAGCCGGCATGCCGCTCTCGGCATCGCGCAACTTCCCGATCTACAATGCATCCGTCAACGTGATTTCGCACGACAACGGGCGCTGGAAAATCGAGTCGTGGGGCGATGTCAGCCACCTGCCGCAGGAACTGGCGATGGACGATTCGTGAAACCGTAACGGGGCCGGGCCGTCACGGCTTTACGAACGGCGGCGCCCTCCCGACCAGCTTTTCCAGCATAACGAGTTCATCGTCGGTATGGTTCATGAACTCCGTCTTGTGCATCATTTTGCCGTCGGTCATCTCGGCGTAAATGACATTCGGCACGTGATGGCCGGAAACGACCAGGCGCTTTTCCGTGCGATGCTGATCCTCCAGCTCGACCGTTCCATAACACGTGCAGAAATAAGTCCGCTCCGGAGCGGCTTCCATGTAGATTCCGGTACCGCGAATGCCGGCGGTTCGCGCGGATCAGAAACGCGTCCTTGCCCATTACCAGCACGAGGCGGCCGCGGGGACCGGTTTTGATGACGTCGAGCGCGCGGATCTCATTGGCCCTGCTCGCCAGCCTGCCATTGACCATCACTTCGCCGTCGAGCTCATGAAGTTTGCCTGCATGCGTCGTCGCGGGCAGCAGCAATGCCGCGCCGCTGGCGGCAGCTTGCAAGAGGAAATCCCTGCGCGACTTCGCCGGCTCGGGATGATGCGGACAGGGATTAAACATGGCGAGCCTCGGATTGGTGTTTACTACAGTCCGCTGGCAACAGTTACGACGACAATCCCAGTCTGGATGTTGGTGCAACCGCCCGTTTGGCGCTACACTGCCAGCCGGTTCGCCCTAACTCCATGAAACTGCACCGCGCCCTGACCAGTCTTCTGATCCTGCTGTTGCTATTCGCACAGCAGGCGGCCTACGCGCATGCGATTTCCCACCTGGGTAAGGAACCGCCGGCGAAAGAACAGCTCGCCCACTCGAAATTGTGCGGCAAATGCGTCAGTTTCGAGAAAATCTCCGGCGTTGCGCCAGCGAGCGTACCGGCGCTTCTTGCACTTGAACTTCTCTCTGCGCGACCGCTGCATGTGCACTACGTCTTCAGTCCGCGCACGGTTACCGCTTTCCGCAGTCGCGCCCCTCCGGTTTTCCTCTGATCGACGTCGCTGACGCCCGCGGCCTTGCCGCGGTGTGTTGATCTTTTTCGTCCAGAGGAGATTCTCATGTTCAGGAAGTACACCCTGGCAGCCGCCGTCGGCGCTGCTTTTGTCGCACCTGTTCCGGCTATCGGCGCAGACGATGCGGATGTTCAGAATATCCGCGATGAAATAAAGGACTTCAGGGAAGGTTACGAAACACGCATCCGCCAGCTCGAGCAACGTCTCGAACAGTCAGAGCAGCGTCCGGCTCCGGCCGCAGCCGCGGCGCCGACGCAATCCGCGCCGGCTTCGCCGAACGCGTTCAATCCGGCCATCTCCCTGATCCTTGACGGCCAGTTCAGCAACCTGCAACGCGATCCGGGAAACTATCAGATCGGCGGCTTCATTCCTGGCGGCGACGGCGTCGGTCCCGGCCGACGCAGCTTCAACCTGGGTGAGTCCGAACTCGACGTTTCCTCCAACATCGATCCCTATTTCTCCGGGTTTTTCGTCCTCTCGATAACGCCGGAAAACGAGGCTTCGGTCGAGGAAGGTTACGTGCAGAACACCGGTTACGTACCCGGTCTGACCGTGAAGTTCGGCCGCTTTTTCTCCGGATTCGGCTACGTCAACGAGATTCACGCCCATGCCTGGGATTTCGTCGACCTGCCGCTGGCCCACCAAGCCTTCTTCGGCGGCCAACTCCAGGAGGAGGGTATCCAGGCGCGCTGGCTGGCACCGACGCCGATGTTCGTCGAGCTTGGCGTCGAAACCGGACGGGGGGCCAATTTCCCGGGGTCCGAGCGCAACAAGAACGGTGCCAACGCCGGAATGATCTTCGCACATATTGGCGACGATGTCGGCATCAGCAACAGCTACAGGGTTGGCGCGTCGTACCGGGTCACGCATGCCCAGAACCGTACGTACGACGACGACAATGCGGCGGGCACGC
>WNFI01065028.1_pt1 | contig 120689 bp, 125 predicted proteins | sample 5400471 | NCBI WGS metagenome assembly WNFI01 (sample SAMN13153348, study PRJNA577476) | soil metagenome | isolation source: 100 cm saprolite on Douglas fir-dominated hillslope | place: USA:California | collected 2013-09-17
CGTGGGACACCAAGGCGTACTTCGCCACCGAGGTAACCATCAAGATCGCGGGCTCACCTCCGCCGCCCGAGCTGGGCGCTTTCATCAAGCAGATCCTTCAGGGCGGGCCGGTGGTTGGTCCACCGACTTTGCAGATCTTCTTCACCGCGCACGTATTCCTGTTCCCCGCCTTGATCATCCTGTTGATGTACATGCACTTCCGGTTCATCCGCGCGCACGGCATCGCGGAGCCGATGTGAGCAACGACGACATTCGGAAAGAAGGACCCGGGGCGGCAGTGGCCGAGCCGAAAGAAGTTCAGATCGTCGAGCTCGACGGGCACGGTGGACACACTCTCGAGCCCGAATGGAAGCGCCTTCCGATTGGCCCAGACAGCATCCTGTACCCGGTGATCGTCGGGATCGCCCTCTTCCCCATCCTCATGGGTGACGCCGGACATCACCTGGCCGACGACATGCCGGACGAAGATACGCATCCCTTCTTCCCGGACCATTTCTGGCCTTACCCCGTGATCATCATCGTGATGATGATCACCATCGGACTTCTCGCTGCCTTCGTGCAGAAGAACCTTCAGCTCGAGGCGTCCGCCGATCCCCGAGCGGTGACCATTCCGAGGCCTGACTGGTACTTCCTCTTTCTGTTCCAGTTCATCAAGCTCGGGCCCGAGCTGTTGATGTCGATCGTCATCCCGACAGTTGTCATCATCGTGTTCCTCGTGTGGCCATTCATCGACGCCATCGCGGGTCCTCGTATGGCCAAGCGCCTCGGTTGGAAGAGGTGGCCGGTGCCCGGCCGCAACGTCATGAGCGGCACGGGCTTTGTGGTCTTCCTCTTGATCATCGCGGGCCTCGAGGTGTGGGCCCTGGCAGGGCCGTCGTTCTGCTTGCCCTGGTTCACCGGCCCCGTCTGCGGAGCCTGACGGCCTAGTCTCGGCTGTCGTACAGCTGCTTGGTCAGCTCGATCTGGGCCAGGTGCTCCCGGGCGTGGCCGTAGTTGGAGACGAGCCATTCGATGCCAGGCCGCGGCGGGCGATCGCCTCGAGGACGCAGCTCCATGAGGTCTGCCTGGGTAAGGGCGCCCAGGTGCTCGTCGAGGGCGCGGTCGGCCTGGTCGATGAGGGCCAGGAGGTCCGCGGCTTCGGCTTCGACCTTGAACTCCGACTCGCGGTCCCGATCTGTGGGAAGCTTCCTCAAAGCGCGGAGCATCTCCATCTCCGAGCCGATCGAGTGGGCGACGAGAATCGCGATCGAGTTGGCCTTGGGCAGCGGCCGCCAGTTCAGCGTTCCGTGGTCCTGGCCGCGCACCTGCTCGCGCAGCTTGTCGTGGACGTCGTGGTAGAGCCCTGCAACCGTCTTTGCCACTGTCTGAGCGCTGTCGTCGTCCAATCAGACCTTCTCCGTCACACGGTATTCGAGGTACCGCCCAAACAGTAATCGCGTATGAGCCTCCAGCGCGGGAAGAACGCTGAGGATCAGGCCGACGATCGGATAGAGGAAGTACTGAACGTAGATGGCCACCTTCTTCCAGCGCGGCCAGTCCGCCGGCTTGGGCGGCAGGATCCTGATCTCGAAGTAGAGAAAAAAGATGACGGTGGACAGCGTGATCCCTAGCAGGACGCCCGACACGTTCCACAACGCCTGCCCCAGGTCGGTGAGCGAGAAGTCGACGCTCACCCAGATCGGGACAGAGGAACCGAAGAGCAGCAGGACCGGCAGGAAGATCCAGTTCAGGTGATTCAGGAACAGGTTCATGAACCGTCGGGTCCGCAGCCATAGCGGGATCTCCGGGTGCTGGAAGAAGCGGGCGAGCACGTACGGAACGTCGGTGATGCCCCACGCCCACCGCTTGATCTGGTTGTACTGGCTCATGTGGGTCGAGGCGTAGTCGCGTGAGTTGGGCGAGTCGCCGTAGATCGGCAGCCAGACCGACTTGACCGAGAATCGCTTGCCGAATGTGAAAAAAGCCTTCCAGTAGAACCGCGAATCCTCAGGGATCACGTCCTTGTCCCAGTAACCGACCTTGTGCACGAAGTCGAGACTGCATGTGTAGCTCGAAAACGCGACCAGCCTGTGCGGACGGGAGTGGAGAAACATCTGCCACTGCGAAGTGCTGGCGGACATGATGCGCACCGCCATCGGCACATGCCAGATGTTGTTGTGGAAGAGTGGCACCGGCTGCCAGATCACGAAGTCGCGAAGCGGCTCGCGCGCGTGATGCCAGCTGATCCACCCGAAGTACTGGGGATGGACCCGGTAATCGGAGTCGAGGTCTGTGATCAGCACCTTGCTGAGATCGAATCCCTCGTCGGTGAGCACCCGCACCATCCACCGGCCGCCCCAGTTCATCGCCGCCGACTTGCCGATGACGATTCCCGGCTCGAGCGGGTCTTTGATGTGGTAGAAGCCTCGCACGCGGCCCCCGAACTTCTCCTTGAGCCGAGCGACATTTTCCCAGCCGGGCTTGTCCGTCTCCCGGGTGATGATGCCGACCAGCTTGAGCTCGTCGGGATAGTTCGCATCGACGATCGCCTGCACTGTGCGTTCGAGCACGTGGTAGGGCTCGGTGGAGGTCGGCACGACCGAGAGGTGGGAGTACTGCAGCGGGTCCACCCCGCCCCTGGCCTGCTCCTCGCGGCAAAGCGCGAGCCAGTCCTTTCGCATGTCGCGCCGCATCCGGAGCAGAGTGCTGTAGACGCCCGTCACGACCGTGATCGCCCGGACGAGCCAGTACACGTCGAACAGGAGCACCGCCCAGGCCACGAAGATCGCTCCGGGCAGCTTGAAGACGATGGGAATCCAGGCCGGCGCGGTGAGCAGGACCCACGTGAGCCCGCCTGGCGCAGCCTCGAAAAAGCGGGCCCCGAACTGGCGGAGAGCCTGCTCCCAGACCGGCGCGGGAGGCGGCGCCTCGATCACGGCCACAGACCGATTATGGGCTGGGAATAGAAATCGGCCGGCCAGCCTTGTATTTCGCATGCAAAACCTTCAGCACTTCGATGGCCCCACTTTCGAGGCCGACGTGCTCAATTCCGCTGACCCGGTGGTCGTTGATTTCACCGCCGAATGGTGCCCGCCGTGCCACATGATGGCGCCGGTCGTGGAGCGCTTGGCGGACGAGTTCGCCGGCAAGGTCAAGATCGGCAAGCTTGACGTCGACAACAACCAGGAGCTCGCCATCCGCTACGGCGTCCAGGGCATTCCAACCCTTGGCCTGTTCCGCGAGGGCAAGCTGGTGGACCGCCTGGTCGGATTCCCGGGTGGTGCCGCCCCGATCCGCGAGTGGATCGAGAAGAGCGCAGACGTCACAACACTCAAGAAGTAGCTTTTCGGGGTAGGGCGGCCGGGGAAATCCCGGCCGCCTCTTTTTGTGTCTGCATGACACGTTGTCTGGCTCATTGGCACGGAGAAATGCGGACTACGTTCAGTACCTCCACACCATGTTCCGTGTCCCGAGCCTCTGTGAGCATGGGTCGTGCTGGTGCGCGTGGGGCCCGCAGCGCGCAGCCTGATCTTGCGTTTCAAGGGGAGGAATACGACTTATGTTTCTTGACGGACTCGTGCCTAGTCCAAACTGGCTGAATTCAGGCGACACCGCCTGGCAGCTGACGGCCGCGACGCTCGTGGGCCTTCAAAGTGTCCCTGGCCTGGCGATTCTCTACGCCGGATTGATGAAGCGGAAGTGGGCGCTCAACTCGGCGCTGATGGTTCTTTACGCATTCGCCATGAGCCTCCTCGTCTGGACGCTGTGGGGCTACAACATGAGCTTCGGCAACTCCGCGGGCCTGTTCGGGCAGGACATCATCGGCAAGCCCTGGCCGGTGAACTTCGCCTGGACCGAGCTGTCGCAGTCGACCATCCCGCTGCTCACCGCCAGTGGCGGCTTGCCCCCGATTCGATTCCCAACCTCCGCGATGGTGTACTTCCAGTTCGTCTTCGGCGCGATCACCGTCATCATCCTTGGTGGCGCGCTCCTCGGCCGCATGAACTTCAAGGCGTGGATGCTCTTCGTCCCGCTCTGGATGACGGTCGTCTACCCGGTTGGCGCCTTCCTGATCTGGGGCGGCGGCTGGCTCGCGCAGCAGGGCGCGGTCGACTACAGCGGCGGCTACGTGATCCACGTCGCGGCCGGCATCTCGGGCGTGGTCGCGGCGGCGGTGGTCGGTCCGCGTCTCTTGAAGGACCGCCAAGAGAACAATCCGAGCAACCTTTTGATGGCCATCGCCGGCGGTGGCCTCCTTTGGCTCGGCTGGAACGGGTTCAACGGCGGCGACCCGTACACGGCTAACGCCGACGCGGCGGCGGCCGTGTTGAACACCAACCTTGCCACCGCGACTGCTCTCATCGTATGGATGCTGCTGGACGTGTTCATGACCGGCAAGAGCAACGTCGCCGGAATGATCAACGGCATGATCGCCGGCCTCGTCGCCATCACGCCTGGTGCCGGCTGGGTCAACGGTTTCGGCGCCATTCTCATCGGCGCCCTGGCCGCAGTGCTCCCGTGGTTCACGATGCAATACCTGCCGCGGGTCGGGTTCTTCAAGAAGATCGACGACACGCTTGGAGTAATGCACACGCACCTTTTCCCTGGCGCGATCGGCGGCTTGATGGTCGGCTTGATCGCCGACCCGCAGATGATCCTCTACCCGGGCAGCGGCAAGACAGCCGACTCGGCCGTCACGGGCCTCTTCTACGGCAACCCGCACCAGTTCTTCGTTCAGCTGCTGGCGCTGGGGGTGGTCCTCGTCTACGACGGCATTGCCACCTTCATCGTGATCAAGGTCGTCGGCTTCCTCGTCCCGCTGCGAATGTCGGCGGCCCACCTCGAGATCGGCGACGAGATGGTCCATGGGGACGTCTCCCTCGACCTGGGTACGCCCCGGATAGGCGTCGAGCCGCCTTCGGTTCCCCTCACCCACTTCGATCCGCCCGGCGGAGTCCCGGCATAAGTCCTCGGGGACGGTGCCGTGCCAACCGCACGGCCGGCACCGCCCCAAATTCGTGTTACTTACACGTATTTCAAGCCATCTGATAGGGAGAAGATTTGAGCCATGGAACCTTTGTACATCGCAGGGATCGTCGGCTTCTGGACGCTTCTTCTGGTGGTCGTCAAACGGCGCAGCCCCGGAGAGGTATAACCCCGCACAACCCGAATGGCCGCTGGTTCGGGTCCGGCGGCGGTGACTAGCGGTGGCCGGAGGGGCCGCCGCTTGTCTCTTGTCTGCAGGTTTTCGCAGACAGGCCCAAGGTTCGTCAAGCCCGCGAAATCCAATTGTTTTCTGGGAGGGTGTCGTTGATGGCAGTCGAAACGAAATCGGGTAGCAAAACCAGCCCGCGCGAGGTCCTGGAGCGCGCGAAGGCTGAGGGCGTCGAGGTGGTCGACGTCCGGTTCATCGACCTTCCAGGCACCTGGCAGCACTTCAGCCTGCCTCTCGGCGAGCTGGACGTCGACAGCTTCAAGGCAGGCCTGGGCTTTGACGGCTCGAGCATCCGCGGCTTCCAGTCGATCGACGAAAGCGACATGCTGCTCATCCCGGACCCGGACTCGGCGACGATCGATCCTGTCCTCTCCCACAAGACTTTGTTTCTTATCTGCGACGTGGTCGACCCCATCAGCCGCGAGCCCTACTCGCGGGACGCGCGCTTCATCGCCAAGAAGGCGGAGGAGCACCTTCGGCGCTCAGGGATCGCGGACGTCAGCTACTGGGGACCCGAGGCTGAGTTCTACCTCTTCAACTCGCTCCGCTTCGACCAGAACGCGCACAGCGGCTACTACTTCATCGACTCCGAAGAGGGCATCTGGAACTCGGGCAAGAACTCCGAGCCGAACATGGCCTTCCGCCCACGGCACAAGGAGGGCTACTTCCCGGTGCCGCCGGTCGACAAGCTCCAGGACTTGCGCTCCGAGATCATGCTCAAGCTCATCGAGGCAGGCGTACGGGTCGAGGTGCAGCACCACGAGGTCGGCACCGCCGGTCAGGCCGAGATCGACATGCGCTTCGACTCGCTCACCAAGATGGGCGACAAGATGATGGTCTACAAGTACGTGATCAAGAACGTCGCGGCCCAGCACGGCTACGTCGCGACCTTCATGCCCAAGCCGCTGTTCCAGGACAACGGCTCCGGGATGCACGTGCACCAGAGCCTGTGGAAGGATGGCGAGAACCTTTTCGCCGACACGAAGGGTTACGCCGGATTGAGCCAGACTGCCGTCTACTACATCGGCGGCCTGCTCAAGCACGCGGCGGCGCTGCTCGCGATCTGCGCGCCGACGACCAACTCGTATCGTCGCCTCGTGCCCGGCTACGAGGCGCCGATCAACCTCGTCTACTCGAAGCGCAACCGCTCGGCATGCGTGCGCATCCCCATGTACTCGACGGACCCGAAGACAAAGCGCGTCGAGTTCCGTTCGCCAGACCCCGCGGCCAACCCGTACCTCGCATTCTCCGCCTGCCTGATGGCGGGCCTCGACGGCATCAAGCACAAGATCCTGCCGCCGGAGCCGGTGGACAAGGACATCTACGAGCTCGAAGGCGAGGAGAAGGCAAAGATCAAGTCGGTGCCGGGCTCGCTCGCCGAGTCGCTGGACGCGCTCGAGAAGGACCACGCGTTCTTGCTCGAAGGCGGCGTGTTCACCGCAGATGTGATCGAGACCTGGATCGAATACAAGCGCAAGAAGGAAGTCGAGCCGGTCGCGCTGCGACCTCACCCTTGGGAGTTCATGCTCTACTCGGACGTGTAGACCGATCTACTCCAAGGGCCTCGGCGCGAGCCGGGGCCCTTTTCTTTTTAGACTGCGATGACTGTGGCCCGTCTTTGGAGCCTCGTCGACAAGAGAGCGCTGTTGGTGACCGCAGTGTGCCTGGTCGTATGGCGCCTGCTCGAACAGATCCCGGTCTCAGACGTCACGCAGGCGTTCATCACGACTCGGCTCTACAACCTCAGCAACGGGCCTGGTTTTTTCCTCGCGATCGGACCCAACAGCCTTCCGTTCGCATCCTTGAGCCTCGCCGCCGAAGGCATCGGACCCTACATCAACGCCTGGATCCTGATGAACATCGCAGTGGCCGTCTCAGTCCGCCTCGGAGACCTGCTCGGGCAGCCTGCCGGGCGCAAGACCGTGTTGCGGTGGACGCGGTTCATCGCGCTGGTGCTGGCGCTCGGCCAGGCGTGCGGATTCACCGTCCTCTATCAGTTCAGCAGCCCACCCGCCTTTGGCGCCCTCGACTGGTCCGCGCGCCTCGCGGTGTGCCTTGCCCTGACGGGAGGTACGGCGATGATGATCTTGCTGGCCGACGCGCTCGATGACTTCGGACTTGGATTCGGCTACGGCGCCGTGATCCTTTACGCGCTTGCGTCACTCGGATCAGAGGTGCACAGGATCGCCGCCTACTTCGCCTCCGCCCCATCCGTGGAAGCCCTGTACAAGCCGATGGCGGTGTGGACCGCCTTCACGTTGGGCACGACCGTGGCCGGCGTTGCCGTGTTGCTGGCGGTGCGGCGCATCGAAGGAACTGAGCTCCGCGTGCTGATGTCTGGAGTTCTGCGTCCGCCGGAGGTTGCTGTCGCGGTTGTCATCCTTCCGACGCTGATGGCGAACTCTTACTACGCAAGCTTTCCAAACCTTGCCCAATGGATCTCCGAGTCCTGGCAGCCATACGGCCCAAAGCCCTGGCTCGACGTCGGCTACGTTCTCCTGCACGGGGGCCTCGTCGTCCTTTTCGCGGTGTTCTTCGTCTTTGTCGACGGTCGCGTGGCCCCGTTTCCGCCGCACCTGAGGGCCCACGTGACCCGGCTTGCTGTGATCGGCGGATTGTTCCTTGCGTTCGCCGTCATCGCGGTCCCAGTGGCGAATCACTTCCTGACCCGCGCCGCGGGCCAATCGATCTCGATCAGCGGCGCGGACGTCCTGTTGGTCGTGGCCGTGATCCTGGTCGCCGTACGCTCAATCGAGGGATACCGGCCGGTGGTTCCCTTCACAGCGTCGCCGAGCGGCCTGCCCTAGCCATCAGGGCCAAATGGGCCCGAATGTCGATTCCGCAACTTTTGATCCGACCATTCGTGCCGAATGGCCGGCGCGCTACATCCCCAGCATCGCCCGGGCTCGCAGGGCGATCGAGATCGCGACTCGCGTCTCCGGGTCGTCGAGCTGCAAGCCCGTCAGGGCCTCGATGCGCTCCACCCGATACGTCATCGAGTTGATGTGGATGCTGAGATGGCGGGCGGCCGCACGCCGCACCCATCGCTCTGCGGACAGCGCCTCGAGCGTCTCGAGCAGCGGCGTGTCGCGTGACTGCGCGTATTCCAGCAGCGGCCCCAGCAACTCGTGCACGAATCGCCGCAGCGCATCCGGGCTCTGCACCTCGAGCAGCAGCCGAAACGCGCCCAACGACCGGTAGGAAGCAACCCGCGCGCGACCCCCCGCGCGCCGGGTGAGCCGCAAGGCCTGGCGCGCCTCGATGTGCGACCGGGCAAGCTCGCTCACCCCGTTGGCCAGGTTGCCGATGCCGACCGACGCCGAGCCTGGCTTCATCACCGGCGCGGCCGCGGCGAGGACCTGCGCACCCAGCTTCTCCACCGACGGGAGGTCGGCCGCCAGCTCGTCGGGCACGAGGAAGACCGCGGACGACGATCGCACGAGGGTGAGAGCCCCGGGAAGTCGCGAGCGGACCAGGCCGGTCAGCGCTCCGTCGAGCCGGTCCTGCTGGCCACGGACGGCCAGCGCGGCCTCGGTCTTGTCGTCGTCGGCCTCGAGGACCACGACCCATGCCCGCTGCGGCAGCCGGTGGCCCAGCCGTTCTGCCTGGCGGGCGACACGCTCCGCCTCATCAGGCTCCAGCGCCCCGGCCAACACCTCCTCGACCAGGTCTCCACGAAGCCGGCGCTCGACCTCGGCCGCCGCGCGTTCCTTCGACAGCTCGAGCGCAAGGACCGTCGACCCGTGCTCGAGTGCGCGGACGCGGCCTTCCGACTCGACCGCTCCCTCATCGACCTCCACCGCGAGCAAACCAAGCATCTCCGCCCCGGCACGCACTGGCACCACGTCGAGCAGGCGCGGCGGCCGGCCAGCGTTGATCCGGACCTCCCGCACGGCGGTCCCAGCGGTGGCCGGGAAATGGATCCGCGGAGGCATGCCGTCCGATGACTCCCCCACCCCGCGCACGCGGTAGCCGTCGGGCGAGTACAGGGCGGCGCGACCTCCGGCCAGCGAACCGATCACTTCGAGGATGGACTGGATTCCAGCACCGTCGAGCGACAGCTTCGTGAATCGCTCGTGGATGTCATGCGACAGCTTGATCTCGGCCAGCTGAACCTCCGTGCGCCTCTGCAGCTCGCTGCGCTCGAGGATGCCGGCCACCTGCCCCGCGATCGCGCGCAGGAAGTCGATGTCGCCCGAATTGAACTCGCGCCGCTCGGTGCTCTGCACGTTGAGCACCCCGACCAGCCGCGGTCCCGACTCGATGGGCACCGAGGCCATGGAATGAAAGCGGTCCTCGTCGAGTCCTGGCACCCACTTCCAGTGCGGCTCCTTGCTCACGTCGGGCACGACCGCCGGGCGTTTCGAATCCGCCACCCACCCGGTGATGCCCTCCCCGACCCGCATCGTGACCTTGCCCACCATGTTCTCGTTCAGGCCGTTGGTCGCTGTGAGCAGCAGCTCTCGCCCGGTCAGCAGGTAGAGCGAGCAGACATCCGCGCCGATGGCCGAGGTCGTCTCCCGAATGATCAGCTCCAGCAGCTCGTCCGGCCGCTGCGTCGAGGCGGCCGCCTGGGCAAGCCGGACCAGGAAGTTGAGCTCCCGTGCGGCAAGACTGGAGTCCGAGACCCCTGCGGTCACCTGCACTCGCTCCACATTACTTTTCGGGTTCATGCCAGATCTCGTGTCAATAGCACAACGGACAGGCCCTTGCCTAGTGCGATAGCTACAGTCTGGCTTTTCCAGTCGGGCGAGTTAGGCTACGCACGAACGTGACGTCCCCACACTCCGGCCAGTGGCGCGAGCACTTCGCCGGGGTCGATCTGCCAGTCCCGATCTTCGGCGGCGGGACCGCCACGGGCATCAACTTCGACAACGCCGCCAGCACGCCGCCCCTGAAGCGCGTGCGCGACCTGGTCAACGGCTTCTCCGACGTCTACTCGAGCGTCCATCGCGGCACAGGTTATAAGTCGCGCCTGTCGACCGAGGCATACGAGCAGGCGCGTGAGCTGGTCTCTCAGTTCCTCGGCGTCGACGAGAAACAACAGGTGGTCATCTTCGTCAAGGGCACGACCGACGCGCTGAATCGCATCGCAGCCGAACAGGCAAGGCTTGACGGCAGGCAGGTGCTGGTGACCGAGATGGAGCATCACGCCGACCTGCTGCCATGGCGGCACCGCAGCGGTCACGTGATGGTCGGGCTGTCAGACGATGGAGAGATCGACCTCGACGCCATCGAGCATGCGCTCGAGAAAGGCGCGGGAAAGATCGGGTTGGTCGCCCTTTGCGGCGCTTCGAACGTGACCGGCTTTGTCTCGCCGATTCACGAGGTGGCCGAGCTGGCCCATCGTCACGGCGCGCGAATCTCGGTCGACGCCGCGCAGCTCGCTCCGCATCACAGGATCGACGTCCGGCCGGCGAGCGAGCCAGGTCACCTCGACTTCATCTCGCTGTCCGGGCACAAGATGTACGCGCCGTACGGAGCCGGTGTTCTCGTTGCGCCGCGTGACTTCTTCGCGGGCGCGCCCGAGGTGATGGGCGGTGGCGCGATCAGCATCGTCACGTGGGACGACACCGTCTGGGCCGACCTGCCCGACCGCGAGGAGGCCGGCTCGCCCAACGTGATCGGCGCGGTCGCGATGGGCGCCGCGATCCAGACGCTGCTGGAGCTCGGCTTCCACGACATGCTCGACTACGAGGTGGGGCTGGGCCGCCGGCTGCACAGCGAGCTCGCCGCGATACCTGGTGTCGCCGTGCTGGGCGGCATCGAAACGCGGCGCGCGGGTCCGCGTCTTGCTCTTTCGAGCTTTGTCGTCGACGGCCTCCACCACGGCCTTGTCGCCGCGGCACTCAGCCATGAGTGGGGCATCGCAGTGCGGCATGGCTGCTTCTGCGCGAACCCATATGTGTTTCACCTGCTGCACATGAGCAACGACGAGGTCGTGGCCGTCGAGGGCGAGGTGACCGCCGGTCGCCGCAAGGCCCTGCCGGGAGCGGTGAGGGCGAGCCTTGCGCCCTACAACACCGAGGAAGAAGTGGACCGATTTCTCGAGGCGGTCAGGCAGATCGCTCGAGGCAGGATCAGGGCGACGTACGAACAGGCTGCGGATGGCACATACGCCCCCTCGGGCGGCTGGCCGCGCGTCCCGAGCCCGCTGCGCGCGGTCGTGAAACACTGATCGCATGATCAAGTTCATCGTCGAGGTGCTGCTGGCGATCTTCCTCCACCCCGTCGCCTTCGTCCTGTGCGTGATCGACATCGTGAACCGCAAGGAAATGGGTGGGGTGTCGAAGGTGCTGTGGATCATCATCAGCTTCTTCTGGGGCATCGGCCCGATCCTCTACATCCTTCTGGGCGGCGGCAAGTTCTGGTAGTCCGCTGAGTCTGTGAGGGACCGCGCGGCGACCCGGGCGCTCGTGCTCGGTCTGCTTGCGCTGTGGTTCGGCGTTCTCGCCCCGTTCGCGATCTGGAGCGGGTTTCGGTCCTGGCGGCGCATCCGCGCATCGGAGGGCGAGCTGAACGGTGCAGCGAGCGCCATGGCAGGGCTGGTGGCCGGATTGATCGGCCTTGCCACCATCGTGATCGGCGCGGCCTACTGGCTCAGCGCGTGATCAGGCGCGTAGCGCTGGCGTTTCTGATCCTCGCCGTCGCGATGCTCACGTACCCGGGCGCGCTTCTCGCGTCGCTGGCGACTCGTGTGACCCCGGCACCCCCGGCGTTGCCTGGTCCGCGCGGCGCCCTGGCGTGGCTCCACGTCGCACACCCAGCTGGCGGGATACCCTTCATCGCCGACGACCAGGGCCGGCTGGTTCTGCTGCACGGGGCGATCCCCGCGTCGCTGCTCGAATTCGGTCCGGGCACGGGGCCGGTCTACCCGCTCGACCCGTCCGCCTACGCGAACCGGATGTGCCCCGCGAACTCTGCGGCGAGCCGCTATCCGCCCCTCTGCCAGGACGACCTCGACGCAATGGCCAGACTGGGCTTCAACTCGATCCGGCTCCCGATTTCGTGGAGCCTGCTCGAGCCAGAGCGCGGCCGTTTCGACAGCACCTACCTCGACCGGGTGGCGCAGATCGTAGATTGGGCGCGCGAGCTGCGGATGTACGTCATCGTCGACATGCATCAGAACGCCTTCTCGCACTACGTCGGCGCGGGCGACTCAACGGTTGACCTCTCTTACGACAGCGGCGCGCCGAAGTGGGCGACCATCACGGACGGCCTTCCGTCGCACGTCGTCGACAAGCAGCGCGAGCTCAACGCGGCGGTGCTCGAGGCGACTACCAACTTCTGGTACGACCGGGGCGGGATCCAAGACGAGTACCTGGCCACCCTGGCCTTCGTTGCGCGGAGATTCCGCGACGATCCAGTCGTCGCGGGCTACAGCATCTACAACGAGCCGCTGCCCGGATGGAGCCTTCCCCCAGGGTTCGAGGACCTGCTGCTGTTTCCTTTCTATCGCCGCGCCATCGACGCGGTCACAGGCGCCCACGACGGACTGCCCTGCTGGTCGGGCGTCTTCATGCCGGTGGCGTGCGGCTACCGCGACCTCGGAGTCGACGACCGCCGCCATTTGATCTTCCTCGACGCCGGGTTGCTTCGGCAGGTGACCGACTTTCCAACGCACCTCGGCCTGCCGGTCAGCTCCTACCCGAACGTCGTGCTGTCGATCCACGCGTACACGCACATCTTCACGCTCGACAACCTGTTGCCCCAGGTCTTGTCGAAGAGCAGCTACCCGTGGGGCGGCTACGACCAGAGCTACTTCCTGGCCGAGCGTGAAGCCAGGGCGATGGACGCGGCGCTCTTCGTCGCGGAGTTCGGCAATGCGCCGTCCGACGACAGCACGATCCTCAGCGCCCAGGTGCTGGAGCAGGAGAAGCACCTCACAGGCTTCCAGTTCTGGCCCTGGAAGGAGAACGGCAGCGGCTGGGGCGTGTACAACCCGCCGGCATCACCTTCGGATTCGAGCGGCTGCCTTCGAGCGTCGCGCGAGCGACTGCTGGCGCGGGTCTACCCGCGCGCGACCGCCGACTTGGGGCCGACCTTTCATTACGACTCGAGCGACGGCAGCTTCACGATGAAGGGTCACGGCCGCCCAGGCGACCCATCGACGGTGGTCTACGTGCCGCCGCAGGTTACGGGCCAGATCAGCGTCGACGATGGGGTCAGGGCGGTGGTGAGCCGGGAGACCGATGGGAGCCGTCTTGTCTTCGCATCACCGACCGGCGGTGCCTTTGTGATCGCCGTCGCCCCCGCGCCCCTCACGCTCGCGGGCTGCTGAAAGGCGGCGGGGCGCTTTGCGGCACCAGGCCGCTTCCAGAAGGTCGCCAACCAACTCGGTGGAGGCTTGGGCCAGATCGACCCGGACGCCGCTCACGTTCTTGCCCCACCGAAGCTCGGCGCAAGCGTCTGGTTCCACGCGCACCGCCGCTTCCACGTCGAACGGATCGATCATCACGTTCATGTGGTCGGAGTCGGGAAGCGTCGCGAAGATCCGCCCGCCGACCCTGAACGACGGATTTCCCCAGTGATCGGCCTCTTCCGCGCCGGGGAGCGCGAGGGCAAATTCCCTGGCTTCTCTGAGCTTTGTCACAGCCTTCGACATTACCTTCCCCCCTGTAACCGGCATGGGCTAATCTGGAGCCTCGAAGGGTGGGAAGCCGACCAGCGACAACTGGCCGCGCCCGCGCGTCCAAAAACGGAACCGACGCGCAGGGCCAAAAAAACGGGGCGCTCAGGCACCGCCCGGGAACTGACGGCGAGGTCGCGGCTGCGCCGGCGATCAAGCTCGTCGGCGTCACGAAGTCCTTCGGCCGCACCGCGGTCCTGAAGGGCGTCAACCTCAGCGTCGCGCCCGGCGAGTTGCTCGAGGTAACGGGCCCAAGCGGCTCCGGCAAGACGACCCTCCTGCGGCTGGTCCACGGACAGCTGCGGCCGACCGCCGGCGAGCTGTGGGTGCGCGGTCGGGGGCTCCACCGTTGGTGGCGCAGTGGCCTCGGCAAGCACCATCGCGACGTCGCCTTCATATTCCAGGAGCAGCGGCTGCTGCCGAGGTTGAACGCTTTCGAGAACATCGTCCTGGCCCTCCAGGTCCGCGACCCAGAGGTGCCGAACCGCGAGATCAAGCGGCGCGCCGCCGACGCACTCGAGTCGGTGAAGCTCGGCCACCGGCGACACGCCTATCCGCACCAGCTGTCGGCGGGCGAGCGCCAGCGCGTTGCGGTCGCGCGGGCGCTGGCCACCAGGCCGCGAGTCCTCCTGGCCGACGAGCCGCTCACCGCGCTCGATGACGACAACGCCGAGATGGTGACCCACTTGCTCGAGGCGGCCGCGGCAAACGGGACAACCGTGATCGTGGCCACCCATCGCCACACATTCGCGGCGAGCCGGATCCTGCGACTCCCGAGCGCGAAGGTGATGACGAACGGGGCGCGCAGGGCGACGGTGAACGGCAACGGCCACGCCAACGGCAATGGACACGTCAACGGCAACGGGCACGCAAACGGCAACGGGCATGCGAACGGGAACGGCGCCTCCCCTCGAACGCCGTTGTGGCGGCTCGTGGTTCCGGCTCGTCCGAGGCTACACAAGAAGCCCCTGGTGCCTCGACTTCCGCTGTGGCGCCGGGCGGCCGCCTTCACTGCCAACGGCTACCGGCTCGTCATGCTCAACGGGCTTCGGAGCTGGAGCAGGGATGTACGGCTGACGACGCCCGTGATCGGCACGATCGCCCTCCTCCTCGTGCTGTGCGGGACCCTGGCCCTGGCGGGGATTGGCGTCGAGCGCGTCATCGCCGACCAGACAAGCCAGGCGTCCATCGTCCGGGTCTACCTCGCGCCGGACGCCGCGCCTGACGCGGTCGCCGCGCTGAAATCGAAGCTGGCGGGCGATTCGCGCGTCGCATCGGTCACGTACGTGACGCCCGAGCAGGCGCTGGCCGAGGCAAGCAAGCGGCCCGGGCTCGACAACCTGTCCAGCCTGAGCTCGACCAACCCCTTCCCCGCCAGCTTCGACGTTAGGGTGCGTCTGGTCACGAGGGTCGCCGCCGTGGCCGCTTCGGTCAAGGGTGATCCCGCGGTCGATCCGACCTACCCGACGTCATACGACCCCGACACCTACGCGCGGCTCCGCCACTTCGCGCTGGTCGCGGGTGGCATCGCCGGCGGGATCGTGCTGCTCTTCGCGCTCGTCGCCTACGCGGTGATCGCTAACTCGATGCGCGGCATCGCTGCGTCGCGCCGGCAGGAGGTTGCCGTGACCCGGCTGCTGGGCGCCCGAGGCTGGATGCTCCGAGGCCCGTTTGTCGTCGAGGGCCTGATGACCGGCGCACTTGCCGGGGCGCTTGCGGCCGCGGTCGTCGCCGGCGCTTACCTGCTCGCGATGCGCTTCGAGTCGGCCGTCTACGTCCAGGTTCTGCCAGGGGTCAACGCCACCGCAGTCCAGTACGTCCTCGCGGCCGTCATCACGGCAGGTCTCGTCCTGGGCACCGGTACGGCACTGCTCGGGTTTCGCAGAGCTCACCGTTGAGGCGGGCGCTCGGCGCCGCCGTCCTGCTCGGAGCTCTCCTGGCGCTCCTGGCTTCGACCGCTTCCGCAACCGATCCCACCCCGTCCGCGTGTCCGAGTCCCGCCGCGGCCTCGGGAGCACGTGTCGGCTGCCCCGCGCCCACCAACCCCAACCAGGCCGCGTACGCGGACCTGGAGAGCCGGCTCGGCGGCGACATCGCCCGCGCGCTCGCCGCGGAGCAGACCCTCTCCGCCACGCTCGACCAATTCGCCGCCACGCAGCAGCTTCTGACCGACCAGGTCACCCAGGAAGAGACGCTGATTGCGAACCTGGAAGACGAGATCGCCAAGCTCGACTTGCAGATCGCGGACACGCAGGCGCGCATCGAGGTCGAGAAGGCGCAGCTCGCCGTGATGTCGCGCGCGATCTACCGGCAGCCGGACTCGTTCTGGCTGCTGATCGCGCGGACCGGCAACTTGCACGAGGCGCTGATCGCAACCGCGGATGCTGTCGTGGCCGGCCAGCGGGCGCACGCCCTGCAGGCGAGGCTCGAGGCGGACCTGGCCAAGCTGCAATCAGACCGCCAGGCGCGCCAGAGCGACCTCGACCGCGAGAACGGAACGCTCGATCTGCTGAACGCGAACTTGAGCTCGCTACAGGAGGTCATGTCTCGGCAAGCCGACGTGAGCAGCGCGCTGGGCGACCTGATCACGTCGATCCAGACCGCGAAAGACCAGCTGCAGAACGTGGCGCCTGACGTGACGACCAGCCTCGCCCAGCTCCTCGAAGCGCAGGAGGCGGACCTGATTCAGCGCTCCTACGAGACGGCCTGGAGCGAGGCCCAGGTCGGCGTCGGGCTCGCGGTGGTCAACCGTCAGCTCCCGGTCGGCAGGACCATCAACGGGCTGGCGCTGGCGTGGCCGATGAGCTCGTTCCAGATCACGCAGCCCTTCGGACCGTCGAGCGTGGTGCTCGAGCCCGCGTTCGGTCCCTACAAGCACTTTCACTCCGGCGTGGACATCGCCGCGCCACTCGGTGCGCCGGTGATGGCAGCGGCGGACGGCCTCGTCGTCGCCGTCGGACATACCAACATCGGCTACGGCAACTACGTGGTCATCGCGCACGGCGGTGGCATCGCGACGCTGTATGGCCACCTGCTGCAGACCAATGTGAGCCTCGGCGATCGTGTGGTGCGTGGCCAGGTGATCGGGCTCGAGGGATCGACCGGCCTGTCGACGGGTCCGCACGTGCACTTCGAACTGCGGGTCAACGACCAGGTCGTGGACCCGATGCCGTACCTGCCTGTGCCCGGAACGAGCTGGTCAGGCTAGACCCCATTCGGCTGGGCCTCTGTGTGACCTGTGTGACTTTCAAGCCGCCAGCCAATCACTTAGTGTGCGGTGCCGATGCCAGAGCATGACTATCGGGTGCTGAGTCCGCGCGCCAGGGCTGCGACGGGCGGCAAACTTCTCCACCTGGTGCGCGAGGATGCCGAATCGTCGCTGTGCGGCATCCCTCGCTCTGTCCTCATGGAGCCGGAGCTGGACGCGCTGGTCTGCGCTGACTGCGTCGAGTGGTTGCTCAAGCGCCGAATGATTTCCGGCGTATTCAAGCCGGTCTCGCGTCCGTAGAGGATCGAGATACGCGAGTTCGTGCACTCGCGTGTTTGATGAGCGTTTCGCTCACGCGATTGCGTGCACTCGCGTTGAGCCGCCGCGTTGGTGCCGGTCACACTCGAGTGGTGCACACTCGAGTGGTGCCCCTATGGTGCCGGCTCGACCCGCTTGCGGGCCAGCTCGAAGGCGATTCGCCGGGCTCCCCAGTAGGCATGTGCTCGCCGCATCTCGAGCACCATGGCTTCGATCGCAGGTGAGGTTTGATGCGGGCAGTGAGCTGGCCGGTGCGACCGGTTGCTTAGGCCTTCCAGTCCGTCACCTTCGTAGCGCGCCAGCCAACGGTGCAGCGTTTGCCGATGGACACCCCAACCCCCAGCCACCTCGGTCACCGTCCGACCGTCCGCGATTACCGCAAGGACCGCTTTGTACCTTCGCTCAGACACGCTCATCTCCCTCATGGGCGGGAGTGTCACGCATCAACCGAAGTAGGTGTCGCACGTCAGCCGAACTTGCACAGCAGAGTGGTGCCCCCGGAGGGAATCGAACCCCCGACCTTGACGTTAGGACCGTCCTGCTCTATCCCCTGAGCTACGGGGGCGCTTCCGTAAGTCAAAGCAGAGTCTACCCAGCGGTCTCCAACCGGCTCTACGCTCTCAGCCAGCTTTAAGCGCGCTACCAGGTCCGCTTCAGCGCCAGTCCTTACGTTTTCCGGTCATGGACCACATAACGCGACGGGTGAACGTCCGCGATGCGGCGCTGCGATTGCTGAACCAGATGACGATGGGCGCGGCCCTTGCCTCGATCGCAGGAGTTGGAGTGTTCGGGGCCGTCAGCGCCGTCACGAACCCCGGCACGACATCATCCCGCTCGCAGACATCGAGCGCGTCATCCTCATCGTCCTCGAGCTCGTCCAGTGCATCGAGCAGCTTGCAGCCGTCGAGCGGCGTCGGCTCGTCGACCAGCACAGGCTCCGTCGTGTCGGGCGCCTCGCACTGAACGTTGTCCAACAGCATCCTCTGGTACACGACGCGCGGGGCGGGCGCGGTCACGCTGATCCTGCTGAGCTGCGTCGTCGTGCTGGGCATCCTGTCGACGCTGCGAGTCCAGAGCTCGAGCTGGCCGCGTTTTCTCACCATCGGCCTCCACCGAAACCTCGCCCTGATGACGCTCGTGTTCCTCGTCCTGCACATCGTCACCGCGGTCGTTGACCCATACACCAGCCTCGGCTGGGCCGCCGCGCTGATTCCCTTCTCGTCCTACTACCGAACGCTCTGGCTCGGCCTCGGCGTGATCGCATTCGAGCTCCTGGCCGCGATCGTCGTGACGAGCCTCGTCCGCGGCTTGATCGGCCGCCGAGCTTGGCGCGCCGTTCACTGGCTGACCTACGCGGCGTGGCCGATCGGCGTGGTGCACGGCCTCGGGACCGGCACAGACGCATGGTCGGCATGGATGCTCGCGATCACGGCCGCGTGCGTCGCGGCCGTCGGCGTCGCGGTTGTCCTGAGGCTGACGGCTGGCTCGACCGATCCTCTCGCCGCCGAAAGGACGTCGTTTCGCGCCGCGGTCGATCGCAGCGAGACAAGATGACTCACCTGCTCGGCGCCCCGGACGTCCTGGCTCCGCTGCCCGGTGTCGGCAAGTCCTTGATCGACGTCATCGAAAGGCATGAGCTGGTGGGGCGCGGCGGGGCGGGATTTCCAGTCGCGACGAAGTGGCGGGCCGTCGCCCAGCGCTCCGACGGAGAAGCTGTGGTCGTCGTCAATGGTGCCGAAGGAGAGCCGCAGAGCAAAAAGGACAGGGTGCTGATGGCCGCGCGGCCTCACATCGTGCTGGACGGTGCGTTCCTCGCAGCACGCGTCGTGGAAGCAAGCCGCATCGTCCTCTACATCGGCAAGCGTCACGACACGGCGCGCGACGCGATGCTGCGAGCGCTCGCTCAACGCGCTGAGCCTGAACGGGCCGTCGTCACAGTGTCCGAAGCGCCGGCCCAGTACGTCGCGGGCGCGGAGACGGCAGCGATCCACTTCATCAACGAAGGGGTCGCGACGCCAACGGCCACCCCGCCATTCCCATTTGAGCGCGGGGTCGGCGGAGCGCCGACACTGGTTCAGAACGTTGAGACGCTGGCCCATGTCGCGCTGCTTGCCCGGACCGGCGAGACCCCGAACAGGACGCTCGTCACGCTGGCGGGCGGAATCGCAAAGCCCGGGGTGCTCGAAGTCGCAAGAGGCACGACCATCGGCGAGGCCGTTCGACGCGGCGGCGGCACGGCGGAGTCCGCCCGCGCAATTCTCGTCGGTGGATATTTCGGGACCTGGGTCGAGGCCGGAAAAGCGTGGGACCTCGCCCTTGATCACGAATCGATGCGCAAGCACGGTTTGAGCCTCGGGTGCGGCGTGATCGGAGTGCTGCCCGCGAGCCGCTGCCCGGTCTGCGAGGTCGCCGGCGTCATGCGGTACCTCGCCCGCGAGAGCTCGGCGCAGTGTGGGCCTTGCTTCTTCGGCCTACGCGCCCTCGCCGACGCGTGTACGCGGATTGCCGAGCCTGGCTCGAATCCAGAAGTCCTCGAGCGCCTTGCCCGGTGGGTTGCAGAGGTCCGCGGGCGGGGGGCCTGCCGTCACCCCGACGGGGCGGTGATGTTCCTCGCCTCGGCCCTGAATGTTTTTGCGCGGGAGTTCGCCAACCACTCGGCTCACGACCTCATGAGGCAAACGGCGTGAGCAAAGACGTGAGCCTCGTGGTCGATCGCATCAAATGCAACGGGCGCGGACTTTGCGCGGAGCTCCTCCCCGAGCTGATCCGGCTCGACGATTGGGGCTACCCGATCATCGGGAGCGATCCTGTTCCGACTCACCTCGAGCCGCTGGCGCAGCGCGCGGTCGAGGACTGCCCCGTGCTTGCCCTGGCGCTGCGACGCTCGGAGCACAAGAGATGACAACCGCGCTGCTGGGAATCGCGGACGACCGCGCCCTCGGTGGCTCGATGCGCGTCATCGTGACCCACCCGCAAACGCTCGCGGCCGCCAAGGCCGCGGTCGATGGGGTCGTGCTTGCGATCGACCTCGCCGCGAGCCGATTTCGGGAGGACAGCGAGCTCAGCCGGCTCAACGCCATGCCAGACAAGGTCGTCAAGGTCAGCCCGCTGCTGGCCCAGGCGATCGCGGTGGGGCTCCGCGGCGCGGAGATCAGCGATGGCGCGGTCGATCCGACGATCGGGCACGCGCTCGAGTTGACGGGCTATGACGCTGACTTCTCGTCGATGGCCTCGCAAGGCGCCGCCCTCCGCCTGGTCGCAAAGCGCATCCCCGGATGGCGGGCGATCCATTTCAACGCCTCGGCGCGCACGGTGCTCGTGCCGCGCGGAGTTGTAATCGACCTCGGCTCGACAGGCAAGGCGCTCGCCGCTGACCTCGCCGCCGCGGCGGCGGCGCGCGTGACGGGTGACGGAGGGGTGCTGGTCAGCCTGGGCGGCGACATCGCGGTCGCCGGCGAACCTCCACCCGGCGGCTGGCAGATCCAGGTGAGCGAGGACAGCGCTGCTCCGATCGAGGGAGGCGAGGAAACGGTAAGCATCACGGACGGCGGGATCGCCACATCCGGGACCACGGCTCGACGCTGGATGCGCGGCGAAATCGTCCTGCACCACATCATCGATCCATCGACTGGGCTACCCGTGGACAGTCCCTGGCGAACCGCAACCGTGGCGGCCGCCAGCTGCGTCGACGCCAACATCGCCTCGACAGCGGCGATCGTCATGGGAGACGACGCCATCGCGTGGCTGAAGATCCAGGGCCTTGCCGCTCGCGTCGTCGGTCGCGACGGCCGGATTCGGCGGGTCAACGGCTGGCCAGATCCAGCCGATTCGAAGCGGGCACCTAACCTTTTCTGAGCAATTTCACAGGAACCTCGATCAGCATGATCCGCGTGAACAAGGATGGCGCCCGAGTCCTGGTGGTCGACGACGAGCCCAACATCACCGAGCTGGTCGCCATGGCCCTTCGCTACGAGGGCTTCACCGTCAAGACCGCCGCCACCGGGCGCGGCGCGCTGACCGCGGTCACCCAGTTCTCCCCGGCGCTGGTCATCCTCGACGTGATGCTGCCGGACATAGATGGCATGGAGGTCCTCAAGCGCCTGAACAGCGCGGGCGCCAAGGTGCCGATCATCTTCCTCACCGCTAAGGACGCGACCGAGGACAAAGTCCACGGCTTGACCATTGGCGGCGACGACTACGTCACCAAGCCCTTCAGCATCGAGGAGCTGATGGCGCGCGTGCGCGTCGTGCTCCGCCGGCACGGCGGCGACACAGACAACGGAAAGCTGTCGCTCGCCGACCTCGAGCTCGACGACGAGGCCCACGAGGTCCGTCGTCACGGCCACGTCGTCGAGCTGACCAACACCGAGTATCGCCTGCTCCGCTACCTGCTCATCAACGCGGGGCGTGTGCTGACCCGCAGCCAGATCCTCGACCACGTGTGGCACTACGATTTCGGCGGGGACGCGAGCGTGCTCGAAACCTACGTCAGCTACCTTCGGCGCAAGGTCGATCGCTACGAACCACCGCTGATCCAGACCGTGCGCGGCGTGGGGTACGTCCTCCGAACTCCAAGAAAATGACCCTGTCGCTCCGGGGGCGGCTGCTGATCGGCGTCATCTCCCTGGTCGTGCTCGGTCTCCTGGTCTCGAACGCCGCGACCTACCTGCTCTTTCAAAACTCGTCGATCAGCCGCATCGACGACGAGCTCACCAGCCCGACCACGGTATCGGCCGCCGCCTCATGGCTTCAGAACGACTGCCGCGTACCGACAGGAAGCGCCGGCGGATTCCCGACCTACACCGTCGCCGAGCTGCTGGCCCCCGACGGGTCGTTGCAGATCGCATGTCGTGTCGGGTTGTTCAACACGTCTTCGAATGCCGCCCCCGTCCTGCCCAAGACATTGCATACCGCGGGGACGGATCATCCCGTCAGCCCGCTTACTGTGCCCGGAACAGGCGAGATCCACCAGTACCGGCTGACGGATTGGTCGGAGGGCCGCTTCAACGGCCAGACAGTCGTCTTTGCAATCCCGGTCGACGACGTTGCATCGACTGTGGCCCAACTTCTGCGGCTCCAGCTGTTCATAAGCGTCGCCGTAGTGGGAGCGACCGTGCTCCTCGCCTGGCTCATCATCCAGTTGGGTCTGCGCCCGCTCCAGAGGATGGGGGCGGTGGCCGGCGACATCGCGGCTGGGGACCTGACCCGCCGCGTCGAGCCCGCGACGACGAAAACTGAGATCGGCCGCCTGGGCCTCGCCCTCAATGCGATGTTGAGCCAGATCGAGTCGGCCTTCGCTCAGAGCAAGGCGTCCGAGCATCGGCTCCGCCGCTTCATCGCCGACGCCTCGCACGAGCTGCGTACACCACTGACATCGATCCGCGGCTACTCCGAGATGCTGCGCCGAGGCGCCTCGGAATCGCCGGCCGACTCCGACCTGGCGCGCCGTCGCATCGAGGAAGAGTCGGTCCGCATGTCGACCCTGGTCGACGACATGCTGCTCATCGCACGGCTGGACCAGGGCCGGCCGCTGGAGACGAAACCGGTCGACCTGCAGGCCATAGCGCGGGACGCGGTCGACGACGCGCGCGTCGTCGCCCCTCAGCGGGGCATCACGCTCCAGGCGTCGGCGCCAATCGTCGTCAACGGCGACGACACCCGTCTGCGCCAGGTCATGGGCAACCTCATGCGGAACGCGCTTGTGCACACCCCGACCGGGACGCCGATCGAGGTCGCTGTCACCACCGAGGACAGCGTCGCGCGGGTCTCAGTCGCCGACCACGGACCCGGTCTTCCGAGTGAGGATGCGCACCGGATCTTCGAGCCCTTCTACCGCGCAGACCCAAGCCGCAGCCGCGACAGCGGCGGCGCAGGACTTGGGCTGTCGATCGTCAGCGCCGTCGTGGCGGCCCACGGCGGCCGGGTCAAGGTGAGGGAGACCAGCGGCGGCGGTGCCACCTTCGAGGTGGAGCTGCCGCTGGCCTTGCAGTCGAACTAAGAGGCGTGGCGGTCCAGGCAGCCGATCGCGCTCTCCGCCGGACAGCTGGCGGCGATCGTGCTCACGACGGCTCCGGCCAGCAGGTCGCGGCCGAGAGGCGTCGGATGAACGTCGCAGGGCGACGGGTCGGGCGGAAATGGCGGCAGGAGCAAGCCCGCCGTGCACGAGGAGCCACCCGCGGCAGTCGCAGCCCACGCGCCGAGACCATCGGCGACCAGGACGTCGTGGGCGGCCGCGGCTGCGATCATCGGACCATTCAGGAGCTTGGCGCCTGACACGTCGTGGTAGTCCAGCGAGTAATAGGTGAGGGCGACGATCAGCCCGGTGTATCCGGTAGCCCGAAGCGCGCCGAAGATCTTGTCCAGATTGGCCTTCATGGTGGCCAGCACGCCGCCGAATCCAAGGGGGCACGTGCCAACTTTCGGTCCAGCCATGCAGTCCTTCTGGAACCTGAAGAGGTCATTGGCGCCCAGCGTCAAGGTGACAAGCCTCGTCCTCGGGTGGGTCTTCAAATAGTTGGTGGCGAACGCGAGCTGGCGCTGCGCGACGATCTCCGGGTAGCCGGTGAAGTTGGCGGCGTTGGACCACAGGGCAGGATTCGGATTGAAGCCGAATGGCACCGAATCGCCCAGGGCAAGATAGCTGTGGCCTTCGTTGCTCGCCGAGGCAGGCACGGCCGCCAGCACGAACAAAGCAGCGGCTGAAAGCAGGGCAAACAGTCGGACTCTCATCGAGCTACCTCCTCCCCAACGGGCCTCCTTGCACCTAGGACGCAAGCCATCTAAGCATGGTTTTGGCGTGCGCGCCACTACGGTGCTCTATGAGCAAACTCCAAGCTTTGTCACAGGCCGCACTGAGGAGCCGGCGGCATCATTGAGACAGCCCGAAGCCACCTCGGGCCTTCCCCCAACAGGTAGGGGCCGGCCACCCTAGCGGCCCCTACACCCCTCCTCAACGCCGGGCGCGCTACGACAGCTTCCAGTGCACGCTCTGCAGGAGGGACTTCGACTCGGTCAGGTAGTTCTGCAGGTTGTCCTGCCTGGTCACCAACATGACGATGTAGTAGACGTTGCCGCTGCTGTTGGCGCCGACGAACAGCGACGCGGCCGCCTGGATCGAATTCGCACCGCTCGTGAGCGTGAAGCACACGGTCCAGGAGATTCCTGGCGCTCCGTTGAAGGTTCCGTTGCTCGTCGTGGAGCCGGGGCAGTTATGCGTGTCTGGATACTTGCTCTTGAAGTAGCCATCGATCGTGTCCTTGTTCTGCTGCGACGTCTGCGTCGGGTTTGACGGACCGCTGGCAAGCGTCACCGAGCCCTCGCTGTTCGGGTCAGTCAGGATGATGGACTCGTTGTCCTTGCTGGCGACGGTCCAGCCAGCCGGCACCTTGACGGTCAGACCGTCGTTCGAGTCGGTCGTCGCTCCGAGCGGAGTCGCCGTCGGCGACGCGACCGGGCTTGGCGTGCCGCCGGCGGGGGTCGGGCTCGGCAAGTCCGCGATGCCTCCACCCGGAGTGTTGGAGGGGTTGCGATTGCCGATGATCGCGAGCGCGGTGCCGCATCCCGCCATGAGCACGAGGAGCGCGACCACCCCCGCGATGATCAGCGTCCAAGGGGTGCGGTGCACCTGCACGGCGGGACCGGTGGGCGCGTAGTAGGGGCTCTGGTAGCCGGTCGGCCCGGCGGCCGGCGGGGGGAGTCCGGGGGGAGGTCCTGGAGGCGGCGTGCCCGGCGGCGGGCCCGCCATCGCAGGCGGCGCCGCGGCGGCGGCCGCGAGCGGCGCGCCGCACGCCTGGCAGTAAAGGTTTCCGTCCGGGTTCTGGGTCCCGCAGCGAGGACAGGCGAGCGCCAACTACGTCCTCGCTTTCGTGGGGGCTTCGGCGCGTGGCTTGCGCGCCCGTTTGATCGCGGACGGCGCGGCGGTGAGTGCCCCGCCGCAGTTGGGGCAGAACCCCGACGCGACGATGTGCATGTGGCAGTTCGGGCAGACGGTCTCCGCGAAGCCCATGTGCGCAGCCTCTTCGAGCAGCGCATGGTGCAGCAGGTAGCGGACGTAGATGAGAACCGCTCCCACGACCGCCGCCTGCCAGACGAGGACGAAGAGCGGGCTGAGCTGTGCGTCCTTGAAGAGCTGGGTGCCGAGCGCGAAAGCCACGTGTGCGATCACCGCCACCGCGACGCCGCCGATCTCGCGCGAGGCTAGCCTGCCCCGCCGATACCTCCACACGGCGGCCACCACCATGCCCGTCGCGCTGCCTTGAAGCAGTGGTTGGAAAATCGCCAGCGTGGTCAGGTCGTAGATCCAGTTCCCTGGTGTCAGGTGAGCAGGCAGGCTCGTCAGCGCGCTCGAGAAGGCGACGAGCGATTCCGCGACGCTGAAACCAAGCCCGGCCGCGATGCCGAAGACGAGGCCGTCGACCGTCTCCGGGAAATCGGCGCGGTTCGGAAGGAACAGCGCCGGGAGGGGCTTGAGGACCTCCTGCACCACCGGCACCAGGAGTCCGAGGAAGAGCAGAGCGCCAACCCCGATGCCGGCTCCGTGCAGCGGGTTGCCGATTCCCTGGTAGGGGTTGTAGACGATCCGCTCGAGCACCGTGACCACGATCCCGATGACCGCTCCGCCGCCGATGGTGAAACCCAGCACGAGGGCGGGCTCGTCGCGATAGACCTGCGCCTCGTAGAGGTAGATCAGATACAGGACCGGGACCAGGAAGATCGCGACCAGGATGGCCGCGGTGATCAGGCCCGCGATGTAGAGGACGAGGATGCCGGCCAGGCCGACGGCGAAAGCCCAGCGAAACTCGTGGATCTTGGTGTGGCCCAGGTGAGGAAACAGGGTGGTGAAGATCGATGGTTGGACGACGTGCTCGGCCGGGTGGGCCGCGTAGCGGTTCACGCGGGCCTTCGCCGCGGCCGGCTCCGCGATCTTTCCCTGGTGCGCGCCGCAGCGGGTGCAGAAAACGCCGTCCGGGACGTCGTTCGCGCAGTGGTCGCAGCGCACGGCGGGAGTATGAGGGAAAACCCTGATGGTTTTCCCTCATCGGCCGGTCGCTTCGCGACGGGCCTGCTCCCACTCCGGTATACGGTGGGGACTGTTTTTAGTGGTTACTCGGTGCAACCTCTGGAGACGCTGAAGACAAAGTCGCGGCCGGGGTAAACCCGGCCGCCAATGCGGCGCTAGCTGCGTATGAGGGAAAACCCGGATGGTTTTCCCTCATCGGCCGGTCGCTTCGCGACGGGCCTACTCCCATTCCGGTATACGGTTGGGACTTGTCTAAGTGGCCACTCGGTGCAATGTCTGGAGACCCGAAGGCATAGTCGCGGCCGGGGTAAACCATGTCTGGAGACCCGAAGGCATAGTCGCGGCCGGGGTAAACCCGGCCGCCGAGGCAGCGCTGGCTACGGATGAGAGAAAACCCGGATGGTTTTCCCTCACCGGCCGGTCGCTTCGCGACGGTCCCGTTCCTACAACCCGGAAACGCTAAGGCAAAGTCGCGGCCGGGGTGAACCCGGCCCCCAAGGCAGCGCTAGCTGCTAAGCGGGCTTCGCGCCCTCCGTTTCGGCTGGCACCCAGCCCCGGATGAAGTGGCACGAGTAGTGCCCCTGGTGCTTGTCGAAGTAACGCTGGTGGTACTCCTCCGCCCGCCAGAAGTCGGTGGCCGGGACGATCTCGGTCACGATCTTGCGGTCGAAGTACTTCTGCGCCTCTTCCTTCGACTTGAGCGCGGACTTTTCCTGCTCCGGGTTCTGGAAGAAGATCGCTGAGCGGTACTGGTGGCCCATGTCAGGTCCCTGGCGGTTGAGCGTCGTCGGGTCGTGCATGTTCCAGAACGCGTTCAGGAGCTGCTCGTACGACACCTTCGCAGGGTCGTACGTCACCTCGACCGCCTCCGCGTGCCCGGTCCGCCCCATACAAACCTGCTCATAGGTGGGATGGTCGACGTGCCCGCCCTCGTATCCCGAAACCGCGTCGATCACGCCGGGAATCTCGTTGAAAAGATGCTCGACTCCCCAAAAGCACCCGCCCGCGAAAGTGGCCTTCTCCATTTCACCCTCCAAGATACTTCGGACAGATCATGTTTCCCCAAGATGACGATCCCTTAACGACGCCGCGCCGGTGCTGGTGGCACATGGCCACGGTCGACGTCACGCCGCTCCGCCGGCACCGCGATTTCCGCCTGCTCTTCATGCGTGATCGAGTTCGCCGCCATCCTGACGTTCGCGTTCGTCGGCGGCGCCTTGGCCGATGCACGCGATCGGCGGACGATGGTGCTCCTCAGCGAGGCAGCCCTCATGGCGTGCAGCCTGGTGTTGGCGATCAACTCGGCGCTGCCCCATCCCCAGGTGTGGGTGCTGTTCGTGGTCGCCACCGGATGGGGCGTACTGGACGCCATCCAGCGGCCGTCCCTCGACGCGATGCTCCCCCGCCTCGTCGACAAGGGCGAGCTGGCCGCAGCGGCGAACCTGGGTAGCCTCCGCGGCACCCTGGGCCAGATCCTTGGGCCGGCCCTCGGCGGCGTGCTGATCGCTCTGCTCGGCCTCCCCCTCACCTATTCGGTGGATGTGGCGACCTTCCTCGTCGGGCTTGCCTGCCTGTGGCTCATGCGCGCCGTGCCCCCTCCGGTCGACGCCGAAAGGCCGAGCCTGCGCCGCGTCCTGGAAGGGCTCCGCTACGCACGCAGCCGGCAGGAGCTTCTCGGCACGTACTTCGTCGACATGGTGGCGATGTTCTTCGGCATGCCGATGGCGCTTTTTCCGGCGATCGCGCAAGGGCTGGGCGGCGCCAGGGTGCTGGGCTTGCTCTACGCCGCGCCGGCGATCGGTTCTTTCGTCTTTTCCGCCACCAGCGGCTGGACCGGACGGGTGCATCGCCATGGCATGGGCGTGATCGTCGCAGCGACCATCTGGGGCCTCGCCATCATCGGCTTTGGCCTTGCGCCCGGACTCTGGCTTGCGCTTTTCTTCCTCATGCTGGCGGGCGCGGCGGACATGATGAGCGGTGTCTTTCGCTCGGTGATCTGGAACCAGACGATTCCTGACTCGCTGCGCGGACGCCTCGCGTCGATCGAGATGGTCAGCTACACGTCCGGCCCAGCCCTGGGCAACTTCGAGGCCGGCGTCGTGGCGTCGCTGTTCAGCGTCCGCATCTCCATCATCTCAGGCGGCGTGCTGTGTGTCGTGGGATGTCTGATATGCGCCGTGGCGCTTCCAGCCTTTCGCGCCTACGACGCCCGCATGTACCATCTCCCGCCAGATCCGGTGGCAACAACCGTCAAGCAGGAGAAGCAGTGAGCTCAGCTCAGATCGTCGTCGTCTTAGGTGGCCTCACGGCCTTCTTCGCGCTGTGGGCGGCCGTCTTCGCTACGCGAGCCGACCTCGCGACGCGCAAGGCGAACAGGCTCGCGAATACCCGCTGGGAAGCAAGCACCAGGCCGGTGCCTCATCTCGCCTTCACGGACTTCATCGCGCCGGGGCAATCGATCCAGGTCCAGGTCGAAAACCTGGGTGGCACGCTCGCAGGCTGCGGACTGGTCGTCCACAGCGGCGACGAGATCTACGCCGGCGAGGTGACCCTGCCCGAGAAAGCGCCCGCCCGCCCCATCTCTCTGCCCTTCATCGTCAAGGCCTGGCAGCGTGTGCCGCAGCCGCGCCCGCTGCTGCTGGTCGCGCGCGACGTGAGCGGTCGGTGCTGGGACTGTCTCGACGGCGGCAAGCAGATCAAGGACCCCCGTAAGTGGGTCGCCAATCAGCTCCGCGGCCTGCGCATGCAGGGCATGGTCGACTTTCCTTCCGTGACCGGCGGCATCAAACGCTAAGGCGGCTAGTGAGTGTGGTCTAGCTCCGCGTTCAGGCGCAACTCGACGTTTCCCTTCAGCGCCTGCGACACGGGGCACCCGTCCTTTGCCTCTTCCGCGAACTTCTGAAACTCTTTCGCGTCGAGGCCGTGAATGTGTCCTCGGACGGTGATGGTGCTCGAGGCGATGCCCTTGCCGGGAACAAACTCGACCTCGGCGGTGGTGTTCAGTCTCTCGGGATGATGTCCGGCCTTGGCCAGACCATTGGAGAGGGCCATCGAGTAGCACGCCGCGTGAGCCGCGGCGATGAGCTCTTCGGGGCTGGTCCCGCCGTGCGTCCGCTCTGCACGGGTGGCCCACGTGACCGGGAACTCCTCGAAGGTTCCGCTCGCGACCTTGACCCGGCCCTTGCCGTTCATCAGGTCGCCTTCCCAGACCGCATCCGCCCGACTGATCGCTGCCATAGCTCGACCCCCCTTGAAAGTTTGGAAATTCAGACCCTTAAACGTTAAGCGTCCCGGATCGATTCCTCGACCAGCTGGGCAAGCCGCGGCCGGTGGTAGGGCACGCCCTGTTGCGCTGTCACACTGGATCACCTGGTGGAAGCGCACGAGATCCCCGACCTCGATCCTCAGCCCCGCGACTCGGACGGCCACGGCTATCTCGACTTCCTGGCCTCGGACAAGCTGAGCGTCGGCCTCGCGGTGTGGCCTTCCGGATCCACCGACCGCCAGCGCCCTCACCGCGAGGATGAGGTCTATTACGTGATCAGCGGTCGCGGCGTGATCAAGGTCGCGGACGAGGAGCGACCCGTCAAGGCGGGCAGCCTTGTCTTCGTCGCAGCTGGAGTCGACCACCGGTTCCACGACATCGCCGAGGAACTTCGCGTCCTCGTGTTCTGGGCGCCGCCGCACGTCGCGGCGCGCCATGCTTGAGGCTGTGGCGCAGCAACCTTCGTCCGTACTCGTGACCACCACTGAGCGGCCCGCCGGCTACGAGGTCAAACAGGTCCTCGGCCAGGTGTTCGGTGTGGTCGTGCGGAGCCGTGGGCTCGGCGGCAACATCATGGCCGGCCTGCGCTCGCTGGGAGGAGGCGAGATCGTGGAGTACACGCGACTGGTCGAGGACACTCGACGGCACGCCATCGACCGCATGGTCGAGAACCCGCGCACGATGGGCGCCAACGCCGTCGTCATGATGCGCTTCGACTCGTCTGAGATGGGCCAGACGATGACCGAGGAGAAACTGGGCTCTTTCAAGCCGACCGCCGAGGTCTTCAAAGACCCGACGACAGGAAAGACGACGCGGGTCTACGAAGACCCCGCGACGGGCCGACGACAGTATCGCGAGGAATCGTGATTCTCACGCGCTGAGGCGCGCCGGTTACCCACGGCATCAGAGTCCTGGCGTCCCCGCGCTGCGGGCCCGAGTCAGCCTGAAACCGGGCTCGTCACCGGCGGCTGCGCGGCGAGGACGCGCCTGACCTCGCGCGCGACCTCGACATCCTCGTGGGCTTTGACGACGAGCGTCGGCACGCGGGCTCCGGGCGCGCTGATGTCGCTGTCGAGATTGAGGTTCGCGTTGAGCGTGGGGTCGATCTCGAGTCCGAGAAAGCGCAGGCCCTGGACCGCCGCGGCTCGGACGGGGGGCGCGTTCTCGCCGACGCCGCCGGTGAAAACCAGCACGTCGAGCCCGTTCATCGCCGCGGCCATCGCCGCGATGAGCCCGCGGAGCCGGTGGACGTACACGTCAAACGCCAGCTCCGCCGCGTCGTCGCCGTCGGCGATGCGCTTCAGGATCTCGCGCATGTCAGCGGTACCGGCCAGGCCGAGCAGGCCACCTTTGCGGTCGAGCGCCTCAGTTAGGTCCGGCTCGGTCAGCCCCGCGTGGCGCGCGAGATAGAGAAGGGCGCCCGGGTCGATCGTGCCCGACCGCGTCGCCATGACGAGGCCCTCGAGCGGGGTGAAGCCCATCGTCGTGTCCACCGAACGTCCCCCGCGCACCGCAGCGAGCGACGCCCCGGCGCCCAGGTGGCAGGTAACGGCCCTGAGCTCATGCGGCGAGCGGCCCATCATCTCGGCCGCGCGACGTGCGCCGTAGGCGTGAGAAAAACCGTGAAACCCGTACCGCTTGATCCCGAAGCGCTCGCGCCACTCCTCGGGTATCGCGTAGGTCGACGCGGCGGACGGCATGCGGGAATGGAACGCGGTGTCGAAACAGGCGACCGCGGCAATGCGCGGCAGCACCTCGCGCGCTGCGGCGATTCCGGCCAGCGCCGCCGGCAGGTGCAGCGGCGCGAGATCGGTGATTGTGACGAGGTAGCGGATCACGTCGCCGTCGATGCGGACCGATGCCGGGTAGCGCGGTCCTCCATGGACGACGCGATGCCCGATCGCCTCGATGCCTTCCACCGACCGCACCGCGCTCGCGAGCCTGCTCTCGTCGAGCCTTCCTTCGGCGACCTCGAACTCGCGGTCGAAGAGGACGTGGTCGTCCTCGTCGACCACGCTCAGCTTGAGAGAGCTCGACCCGGCGTTGAGGACGAGGACGCGCAACGGGTTACTGCGGCCAGGTCCAATTGAGAATTTCCGGCGCGTCCTGCCCGTGGTCGCGCGTGTACTGACGCGCGTGCAGTCGCTTGTCGACCATCTCCTGGCGAACGTGAGCCGCCCTCGAGCCGAGCGATGGGACCCGATCGATGACGTCAATCACGAGGTGGTAGCGATCGATGTCGTTCAACATCGCCATGTCGAAGGGCGTGGTGGTCGTGCCCTCCTCCTTGTACCCGCGGACGTGGATGTTCGGGTGATTCGTCCGGCGATACGTCAGGCGGTGGATCAGCCATGGGTAGCCGTGGTAGGCGAAGATCACCGGCTTATCGCTTGTGAATACCTCGTCGAACTCGGCCTCCTTCAATCCATGCGGATGCTCTGTTGCCGGCTGCAACCGCATCAGGTCGACGACATTGACCACGCGGACGGCGAGCTGCGGGAAGTGCTTGCGGATCAGGTCAGTGGCGGCGAGCGTTTCCAGCGTCGGCACGTCGCCGGCGCACGCCAGCACCACGTCCGGCTCGCGGTCCATGTCGCTGCTCGCCCAGTCCCAGATGCCGAGACCCCGCGCGCAGTGCGCGATCGCATGCTCCATCGAGAGATAGTTCAGCGCCGGCTGCTTGCCGGCGACGATCACGTTCACGTAGTTCCGGCTGCGCAGGCAGTGGTCTGCGACCGAAAGAAGGCAGTTGGCGTCGGGCGCCAGGTAGACGCGAATCACCTCCGCCTTCTTGTTGACGACGTGGTCGATGAACCCTGGATCCTGGTGTGAGAATCCGTTGTGGTCCTGGCGCCAGACGTGCGACGAGAGCAGGTAATTGAGCGACGCGATCGGCCGGCGCCACGGAATCGTGCGTGTCACCTTCAGCCACTTGGCGTGCTGGTTGAACATCGAGTCCACGATGTGGATGAAGGCCTCGTAGCAGTCGAACAAACCATGGCGGCCCGTGAGGAGGTAGCCCTCGAGCCATCCCTCGCAGAGGTGCTCGCTCAACACCTCCATCACCCGCCCGTCCGGGGCTAGGTGATCGTCGCCGGGCACGATCTCCGCGTCCCATGCGCGGTTGGTGGCCTCGAGAATCGAGCCCAGACGGTTGGAGACGGTCTCGTCCGGGCCCATGACGCGGAAGTTGGCGGGGTTCATCTTCACGACGTCGCGCAAGTAGTCGCCCAGGACGCGCGTGGCCTCGCTCGTCGTGGCACCTGGCCTGGGCACATCCACCGCGTACTCGCGGAAGTCGGGTAGGCGCAGGTCTTTCAGCAGCTCCCCTCCGTTCGCGTGCGGGTTGGCGCTCATCCGCAGGTCGCCCGTTGGAGGGAGTTTGAAGATCTCGTCGACCACCCTGCCTGACGGGTCGAAGAGCTCATTCGGCTTGTAGCTGCGCATCCAGTCTTCGAGGATCTTCAGGTGGTCCGGCTTCGACGCGAAGTCGGTCACCGGCACCTGGTGCGAGCGGAAGGTGCCCTCGACCGCCTGGCCATCGACGACCTTCGGTCCCGTCCAGCCCTTGGGAGTCCGAAGCACGATCATCGGCCACGCCGGTCGGCCAGGCCGGTGATCCGAGGCCTTGATGCTCGCGATCTCGTCCAACGCCCAGTCGAGCGCCGCGGCCATCTGCTGGTGGACGAGCATCGGGTCGTCGCCGCTCACGAACACCGGCGTGTGGCCGTTTCCCTCCAACAGGTCGCGCAGCTCCCTTTCCGGGATCCGTGCGAGCACCGTCGGGTTGGCGATCTTGTAACCGTTCAGGTGCAGGATTGGCAGCACGGCGCCGTCCCGCTCCGGATTGACGAACTTGTTCGAATGCCAGCTCGCGGCGAGCGGCCCTGTCTCCGCCTCGCCGTCGCCGACGATGCAGAACACCGTGAGATTTGGGTTGTCGAAGGCGGCCCCGTACGCGTGGACCAACGCATAGCCCAGCTCCCCTCCCTCGTGGATCGAGCCCGGTGTCTCCGGGGCGTTGTGGCTGGGGATGCCGCCAGGAAACGAGAACTGCCGGAACAGCTTGCGCAGCCCGGTCTCGTCCAGCGTGACGTCGGGGTACCGCTCTGTATACGTGCCCTCGAGGTACGCATTCGCCACGCCGGCCGGACCTCCGTGACCCGGGCCCATGATGTATATCGCGTCGAGCTCGCGCTTCTTGATCGTCCGGCTGGCGTGCGCGTAGATGAGGTTCAGGCCAGGCGTGGTCCCCCAGTGGCCGAGCAGGCGGGGCTTGATGTCCTCGAGGCGCAGCGGCCGGGTGAGCAGGGGGTTGTCCAGCAAGTAGATCTGCCCCACGGAGAGGTAGTTGGCCGCCCGCCAGTAGGCATGGATCAGGCGGAGCTCCACATCGCTGAGCGGCCTGGCGCTCGAGAGGTCGGGCACGGCCGCGCTCCTAGTCTGGCTCGGCGTCATTTCCCCACCTCCAATCATGATTGCTGCGTGCCTGACAGGAGACCGGTGGCGGTTTTCGCCGCCCTCGAGATGGAAGCTCACGGGCTCGTCCAGCACCTTCCCAGGTCCGAGACCATCGGGCCCAAGATCGAGACCTGGGAGGGCGATGGGATGGTGGTCGTCGTCGGCGGCGTCGGCAAGGTCGCGGCCGCGCTCTCGGCCCAGTTCGTCCAGGACGTGTTCAAGCCGCGCTGCATGGTGTCGATCGGCCTCGCCGGCGCCCTGCGCGATGACACGTCACGAGGTCAGGTCGTCGTCGCGTCGGGCGCCCTGCAGCACGACATGGACGGCAGGCCCCTCACGGCGGCGCGGGGTGTCATCCCGGGGCTCAACGTGTCGGTCCTTAGCGCCGATCCCCCACTGGCCGAGAAGCTTCTGGTCGCCGCCAAGCGCTCGGTGGAGAACCCGAGGGTTGTTCGGCCCGGGCTGGTCCTGACGGGCGATCAGATCATCACGACGCGGGCGGTGCGCGACGCGCTGGTGCGCGACTTTCCCGAGGGCGCCTGCGTCGACATGGAGACCGCCGCCATCGCCCAGGTCGCGCACCAGAACGGATTACCCTGGGGCGCTGTGCGCGTGACGTCCGACTCCGCAGACGAGACATTCGACCTGGAGGACGTCATCGACTTCGGCGTGAAGAGCGCGGGCGAGCTGTTTGCGCGCATCGTCCGCGACGCAGTGCCTGACCTGTGACCGACGAATCGCCACGCTGGCTTTCCGCCGAGGACATCTCCAACCGTGTGCGCCTCGGCAAGCTGGATCCGCAGGCGGTCGTCGATGCGCACCTCGACGCCATCGAGCGGTTCGACTCGCGGATCCACGCGTACATCTACGTCGAAAAACACGCCGCGTCCAAGCCCGGTCCATACGCCGGCGTGACGCTGGCCGTCAAGGACAGCCAGCCCGTGGCCGGCATGCCCTACACATATGCGACGCCTTCGTGGCGCGACCGCGTCGCAGACGAGGACGCCGTGCCGGTCGCCCGCGCGCGGTCGGCCGGGATGACGATCCTCGGCAAGACGAACCTGCCCGAGCTGGCCGCCGCGATCGGCACCACGAACACGCTGTTTCCCGCGACGCACAACCCGTGGCGCGAGGGCACCACGCCGGGCGGTTCGAGCGGCGGCAGCGCGGCGGCGGTAGCCTCGGGGATGACCGCCGTCGCCCTGGGTGGCGACACGGGAGGATCGATCCGCATTCCCGCGTCCTGCTGCGGAGTGGTCGGCCTGCGCCCCACCCCCGATCGGATCCCCAACGAAGAGGTCGACCCGACGGTGATGCAGTCGCGCGGACCGATGGCCCGCTCGGTGGCCGATGCGAGGCTTCTGTTCGGCGTGATGACCTCGACCACACCGCGGTGGATCGAGTTCGAGCGGAAGCCGCGCCTGATCGGCATGGCGGATACCAGCCCGCTGGGCGCTGACCCCGCCGTTCAGGAGGCTTGCCGTCGAGCGGCGAAAGCGCTGGAAGGCGCCGGGCACGTGGTCGAAGAGATCAAGTGGGATCCGGAACCGGTCGCCCAGGGCTACGGCGTCGTGCGGCGCGCCAGCATGGCGAGCTTCCCGGCCGACCTGTCGACGTTCGGGCCCGGCATCCAGAGGCTGGCCGCGGAGGGGCGCGACCTGACGGCGATGGATTACTTCCGCGCGTCCGAGTCGGCGACTTACGCGGCCAACCGCGCCGTGTCAATACCGCTGCAAATCCGTTACGACTTCCTTCTCACCCCCACGCTCGGCCTCCTCCCCATGTCAATCGACAATGTGCCGCCGTTTCTCGGCGACGAGTGGGCGCGATACGTGCAGTTCGTGCTTCCCGTGAGCTTCGCGCGCGTGCCGGCGATCTCGATCCCGGCCGGCCTGTATGACGGGCTGCCGGTGGGAGTGCAGCTGGTCGGGCAGTTCGGGCAGGAATATGGCCTGCTCGACTTCGCCGAGGAGCTGGAGAGGATGCCGAGATTCGGGTTCCAGCGGCCACCCGGTCTTGACTGAGGAGATGCGATGAAGGCCCAGCGCGTCGACATGTTCGTCTGCCCATCGGCCACGCCTGCAGACACCTCGGGGCTGCAGAAGCTGGCCGACTCGGGGAAGATCAGGCCCGACACCCTCGTCGCGCTGGTCGGCAAGACCGAGGGCACCGGTGCGCACGACGACTGGGGTCGCGTGTGGGCGGACGTCGCGCTGCGGGAATGGACCGCGAAGTTTCTCGGCATCCCGGTGGACGAAGTGGCGAGGCACGTGATCTTCGTCCTCTCGGGCGGGTGCCCGGGCGTGATCACACCGCACATCGCGGCGATCACTCGCGAGGTGGTGGAGGTTTCCGATGAACGCGCCGGCGATGACAAGCGCCTGGTCGTGGGCCGCGCGGGTTCGGACGCGATCACTCCCGAGGAAGTGGGACGCATGGGCCAGATCAGAAAAGTCGCCGAAGCCACAAAGCGCGCGATGGGCGACGCCGGCCTCACCGACCCCAAGGACGTCCACCTCGTGATGGTCAAGGTGCCGGGCCTGACCACGGCCAGCATCAAGGACGCGGAATCGCGCGGCAAGAGCGTTGTCTCGCACGACCTCACGTTCGGGCCCGAGGGCGCCGGCGTGTACGCCAACGACGCCGCCGCGCTGGGCGTGGCGATGGCGCTGGGCGAGGTCCCGGAGGCGTCGCTGTCGGACGACGTGGTGCGGCGAAACTGGGACCTCTACTCCGAGGTCGCGATGACTTCGTCGGGCGGCGAGAAGCGCCACGGCGAGGTGGTCGTGTTCGGCAACTCGACCACGTCCGGAAGCTCGATCCGAATCGGCCACGCCGTGACTAAGGACTTCATCGACGCCGAAGGGGTACGCCGTGCGCTGCGTTCCGCAGGGCTGCACTTCAAGGACGGCCTGCCCGACGAGGAGGACCTGGGGCGGCGCCTCGTCCACGTGTTCGCGAAGTCCGTCATCCCCGACAGCGACCAGATCCGCGGGCAGCGAATCACACTCCTCGACGACGCCGACGCGTATCAGATCGGCAAAGCGCTCGGCGGAATGCTCGTCGCGTCAGTGACCGGTCGCACCATGAACTACGTGAGCGGCGGGGAGCGAAACTCCCACCAGGGTCCTCCAGGCGGCAACATCGTGGCGGCCGTCGTCCGGACGGAGTGAACCTATCGGATAGTCCGGACGATCCGGGGTTTTCACGCACGGATTGCCCGGAATGTCCGGACGATCCGGGGTTTTGACGCACGGATTGCCCGGAATGTCCGGACTATCCGGGGTTGTTCCGCCGGCTCAGCTCGTAGAGCTTCAACGGTGACAGTGGCATCTCGGTGATCGGGATGCCCAACGCTTCATCGATCGCGGAAGCGATGACGGCGCCGACCGGGATCACGCCCGCCTCCCCCGCCCCTTTCACGCCGAGCGGGTTGAGCGGCGAAGGCGTCTCGATGTGGTCGATCTCGATCGCCGGGATCTCGGTCGCGTAGGGCATCAGGAACTCCATGAAGGACGCGTTCCGCAGCTGCCCATCCGCGTCGTAGGCGAGGCGTTCATAGAACGCCCCGCCGATCCCTTGCGCGACGCCACCCTCGATCTGGCCCTGGAGGACGAGCGGATTTATCACCCGCCCGCAGTCGTGCACGACCACGTATTTCAGGATCTCCAACCGGAACGTTTTGGGGTCGACGCGCACGTAAGCCGCGTGGCAGCCCGCGGCCCACGTCGAGCCCGGAGGGCTGTAGTAGCCGGTCGCCTCGAGACCAGGCTGCTCGCCGTCCTGCAGCGGCGGACCGGGCCTCGGCCTGGCCGCAAACTGGGTCGCCGCCTCCGTGCCGCCGCCGAACGCGTAGCGCACCGGGTTCGACAGCACCGCGACGGCAGCGAGGGGGATCCCGCGATCGGGCATGCCCTTGACCCGGACCTGGCCGCCCACCAGCTCGAGGTCGTCCGGGTTTGCCTCGAGGTGCTCAGCCGCGATCTGTTTCGCCTTGGTGGCGACCATGCGCGCCGCGACGTACATGGCGTTGCCCGCTGTCACGGCGCCGCGCGAGGCGAACGTACCGACGCCCCACGGAAAGCGCCGCGTGTCCCCACTCGTGACCTCGACGTCCTTAACGTCCACGCCCAGCTCATCGGCGACGACCTGCGCCCACACCGTCGCGTGGCCCTGGCCCTGGTTCGGGATCCCGGTCGCGGCGATCACCTTGCCCGAGACGAGGACCTGCACGTGCGCGCCCTCATACGGACCGACCCCTGTGCCCTCGACGTAGATCGCGAGCCCCCTGCCGACGTGGTCACCTTCCGGCCGGGGGCCGAGCCTCTTCAACGCGCGGTCGAGCAGCTCGGGATAGTCGCCGCTGTCGTACACGACCGTGTTGCCGTCCTGCCATACGACGCCGACGGTGTACGGAAACTCATCGCGCTGGATGAGGTTGCGATGACGCACCTCGACGCGGTCGAGGCCGAGCTGGGTGGCGATTGCGTCGAGAGTGCGCTCCATGACGAAGCAGGCGTGCGGCCTGCCCGCGCCGCGGTAGGGCGAGGTCGCGATGGCGTTCGTATAGACGTCGCGAAAGCGGACTCGATAGTTCGGGACTCGATAAGGCCCCGGGACCTGAGCCGCGGTGATGATCGGCAGGATGATCCCGTACGGCGTGTACGCGCCGCCGTCATGGATGAAGTCGTCGCTGAGGGCCAGCACGCGTCCCTGGTCGTCGAAGCCGACCTCGACCTCGTGCACCTGGCCGCGCTCCTGGTTGACCGCGGTGAAGTGCTCCTGGCGGTCCTCGGTCCACTTGACCGGGCGGCCGAGCTGCATCGCGGCGTACGGCACCAGGACCTCGTCGGGATAGAAGAGCATGATCTTCGGCCCGAACCCGCCGCCGATGTCGGGCGCGATGACCTCGACGTTCGACTCGGCCAGGCCGAACAGCACCGCGAGCCCGCCGCGGATCGACGTGGGCGACTGGGTCGAGTCGTAGACCGTCAGCTTGTGCTCCGCAATGGACCACCGCGCCCAGACCGCGCGCGCCTCGAGCGGGTTCGCGGCGCCGCGCTCGTAGCGGAAGCGAAGGGTCTTGCGATGGGGCGCCGCAGCCAGCGCCGCGGCCACGTCGCCGACTTCCTGGAGCAGCTCGGCTGCGACGTTGCCGGGGACGTCGTCGTGCACCAGGTGCTCGGCCCTTGCCGCGTCTTCGGGAGTGATCACGACCGGCAGCGGCTCGTACTCGACCTGCACCAGCTCAGCCGCGTCTTCCGCGATGTACCGGCTCTCCGCCACGACGAAGGCGACCGCCTCGCCCGCGTAGCGCACCACATCGGAGGCGAGGCAGCGCTGGGTGCGGCCATGGGTCAGGTTGGGATGCGGGATGAGCAGCGGTAGGTCGACGCCTCCGAACGGCAGGTCGGCCGCGGTATAGACAGCGACGACGCCTTGCATCGCACGCGCCGCGTTGACGTCGATGGACGTGATTCGCGCATGGGCGTAAGGCGAGCGCACGAAGCAGCACTCGAGCGCCCCGTCGTCGATGTCGTCGGTGTATCGGCCGTGACCCCGCAGCAGCCGGTCGTCTTCCACACGCTGCACCGGCGCGCCGAACCATCGGGTCGTCATTTCCTGGACAGCTCGACCGCGCGCATGACCGCTCGACGGATCGACGCGTAGCCTGTGCACCGGCACAGGTTGCCCGCGATTCCTTCTTCCATCTCTTGCGCCGTGGGGTCCGGATGCTGCGCGAGAAGGCTGAGCACCGACATTACGAATCCAGGCGTGCAGAAGCCGCACTGCAGCGCGTGACACTCATGGAATGCCTGCTGCACGGGGTGAAGCGGTGCCCCATCGCGGGTCAGGCCCTCGACGGTCGTCACCTCGTGGCCCTCTGCCTGCACCGCCAGCATCAGGCACGAGCGCACCGCGGCGCCGTCCAGCAGCACCGTGCAGCAGCCGCACACCCCGTGCTCGCATCCCACGTGGGTCCCGGTCAGGCCGAGGTCGTGCCGGAGATGGTCGGAGAGCAGCCTGCGCGGATCCCCGGGCGCCGGGTGTGCAACGCCGTTCACTCTCACGCGGCAAATGCCTTTTCCGTGAGGACTCTGACGAGGTGGAGGCGGAACTCAGGCGTTGCCTCGACGTCGCCGCTCGGCTCGAGGTCGCGGGTCGGGTCGCGCGGATCGGCCAGCACGGGCGTTGGCGCCACACCGAACAGGGCGAGCTTCTCGCCGGCGCGCACGACGCCGGCCAGCGCGAAGTCGCCGTGGCGCCGGGACTCTTCGAGGATCGCGAACGAGTCGTGGATCCCTGGGAACCATGCCTCGATCACCACCTCGTCCGGCGCGAGCGTGGTCTCGAACATGCCGCCGAACAGCTGCCCGGCCGGGACAGTTCGCTCACCTTGGGTGGAACGCGCAACAACGTGCCCACCGAGGGCGAGGAGCACTGCCGGTACCTCCGAGGCTGGGTCTGCGTGGGCGATGCTGCCGCAGACAGTGCCCCGGTTCCGAATCACACGATGCGCGACCAACCGCATTGCGTCGCTCAGCAATGAACAGGCGCGGGCGACCAGCTTCGAGTCTTCGACCGCCGCCTGGCGCACCAGGGCCTGAACCGCCACCCCGCCGTCGCGCTCGTAAATACGATCCAGGCCATCCACGCGGTTGATGTCGACCAGGTGCCGGGGCCGGGCCAGCCGGAAGTTGAGCAGCGGGATGAGCGACTGCCCGCCGGCGAGGATCTTTGCGTCCTCCAGCGAGCCGAGAAGCTTGCAGGCCTCTTCGACCGACGCCGGCGCGTGGTATTCGAACGGCGGCGGTTTCATTCGACCATGGCGACGGCACGGCAGAGGGCGGCCTCGCCGCCCTGGAATCGCCACGGGAAGCAGGCGAACTGGATCTTTCGGTCGAGCACCTCATCAAGCTGCCCACCGAGGTTTTCGATGTGGATCACGTCGTGCGGAAAGAGCAGCGTGTGCATGATCTGGTAGTCCGCCTTGGGGAAGATCTCGTCCAGGCTCCGGCCGAGCTTCTTCTCGGCCTCCTCCGCCTCGTCGGCGCGGATGCGTCGGATGACGGTGTTCATCGGATGGTCAGCGCTGCCGGTGTCGACCGCGATCCAGCGGATCCTGCGCTCCAACACCCACTCCGCGAACTTGCGGCTCGGACCCGGGTGGCGGATGAAGTACGTCGTCTCGTCGACCCGCGAGCGGTCGGTCCAGTTCTCCGGGTAGTAGCGGTGATAGCCGGTGCGGATGATCAGGATGTCGCGCGCGTCGATCTTGATCCCGGTGTCCTTCTCCCACCGTTCGAAATGCTCCGGCTCGTAGACGTCGTAGTCGCCGATGCCGTACCGCTGCAGGTCGACCACGCAGGCGGGACCGATCAGGAAGTCCAGCGGCAGGTCGCCGATGAACTTGCCGCCCGTCAAGAAATGCGCGGGCGCGTCGAGGTGTGTGCTGACGTGCATCGTCATCGTGATCTCCTGGCCCCCGGCCCGATCGAACGCGAGGTGCTTGATCCAGCGGATCGCTGGACCCGGGTAGCCCGCGAACGCGGGGGTGTGGAGCGAGAAGTCCTGCGTGAGGTCGAGAAATCTCATTTCACGAGCAGCGAGCGCTGGACCTTGCCCATCGCGTTGCGAGGCAGCTTGTCGACGGCCACGACGCGCTTCGGACACTTGTAGGACGCTAGCCGCTCGTGGGCGAAGGCGATGAGGTCGCTCTCGACGAGCTCGCCGTTCGCGGACGGCACGACGAACGCGATGACCTCCTCCCCCCACCGGTCGCTCGGCACACCCGCGACGGCGACCTCGTGCACCGCGGGATGCGTCTCGAGCACGAGCTCGACCTCCCGCGGGTATACGTTGAACCCGCCCGTGATGATCAGCTCCTTGATGCGGCCGCGGATCGCCAGGCTCCCCGACTCGTCGATCTCGCCGACGTCGCCGGTGCGGAAGAAGCCGTCGTCCGTGAAGGCTTCGGCCGTCGCCTGCGGGTTGCGCCAGTAGCCCTGGAAGACCTGGCCGCCCTTGAGCAAGACCTCGTCTTGCTCGCCGAGCTTGACCTCGACGCCCGGGAATGGAGACCCGACCCGACCGGCACGGCGCGCTCCGTAGTACGGATTGGTCACCACGATCCCGCCCTCGGTGATGCCGTAGCGCTCGATCGGCGGCTGGCCGAGCAGCCGAGCGCACCGGTCGAACAGCGCAGGCGGCAGGGGCGCGGAGCCACAGACGAACACGCGCACGTGCCTCAGGTCGGTCGGGTGCTCCTCGAGCCACTCGCACAGCCGCTGGTACATCGACGGCACGCCGAAGAACATGGTCCCGCCGTGCGTCAGCTCCCGCACCACGTTGTCAGGCGTGAACGGGACTAGCACGGCGGTGCCCCCGCTCAGCAGGGTGCCGTGGAGACCCATGCCCAGACCGTGCAGGTGGAACAGCGGCAGGGCGTGGACCAGGGTGTCGGCTTCGGTCCAACGCCACACCTCCAGCGCCCCGCGGCCCTGGGCGAGGAAGTTGCCGTGGTCGAGAAGCGCCCCCTTGGGCCGGCCGGTAGTGCCTGATGTGTAGAGGATCGCGGCCGGGCTTTCGGGGGTCAGAGCCGGCATCGGCGGCGCCTTCGCGCGTGGGAGATCCTCGACCGGGACGGTCTTGAAACCCAGGCTCTCGACGATCGGGCGGCGCAGCGAGTCGGCGACGATCAGCGCCGGCTCGGAGTCACGGAGGATGTGCTCCGCCTCGGCGGTGTGGTAGTCCGGGTTCATCATCACGGCGCAGGCGCCGGCGCGCTGCACGCCGAGGTAGGCGAGCACCCACTCGAGCGAATTGGCGGCGTAGATGGCGACACGATCGCCCGAATTGACCCCATCGCGCTGGAGACCACCCGCAATGATGCCCGCCTGTTCGCGGAGCTGGTGACGGGTGAGCTCCCACGCTCCGGACCGCAAGGCGACCCGGCGGCCGACTTTCAGCAGCTCCTCGGGGAGTGAGCCGGCTCGCAGCCGCCGTCGGAGCGTGCCGATGTCCTCGGTCACGCGCCCAACAATGCCATAGAGCGCAGAGGCAAACCTAGGGCGAGACGACCTCTACGGGCTCGGTTTCTGTGTCGCGAATGTGGCCCGGCCGCAGGACTTGATAGAGGACGATCGCGCCGAGCGCTCCGAGTGCGAGGTTGTTGAGCTCGAAGTCGCCGAACTTGACGTCGGCGCCACCCGCGGCGAGGATCAGCGGCACCGCAGCCACCGCGAGGTTGGCCCGCTTGCCGAAATCGACCCGGCCGTCCACCCAGATCTTGGCGCCGATCACTGCGATCAGCCCGAACAGGTAGAGCTCGATTCCGCCGATCACGCTGCTCGGAATGCTGTCGACTAGCGCGCCGAACTTCGGGATGAAGCCCAGCAGGATGGCCGAGACTGCGGCGACGATGAATACCCAGATCGAGAAAACACGCGTCACGCCCATCACGCCGATGTTCTCGGCGTACGTGGTCTCGCCGGCGCCGCCGAAGAGCGCGCTGACGATCGTTCCGACGGCGTCGCCCATGAACGTCCGACCGAGATATCCAGAAAGGTCGCGCTTCATGATCCCGCTGATGGCGAAAACGTGGCCGGCGTTCTCGGCGACGAGGATCAGAGGGATGAACCAGAAGAGGCTGAACTGTTTGACCGGATTGGCGAAGCTCGGAAAGGAGAACGCCGGAAAGCCAAGCCACGCCGCGCTCTGAACGCCGGAAAAGCTGATGTGGCACGCGGCCTTCGCCCCCTGGCATGCGGGGTCGATCAGCGAGACGACATAGCCGATCACCACCGCAAACAGGACCGGCAGCATGCGTGGGAACCCGCGCAGATAGACGCTTACCAGCACTGCGACCAGCACAGTTACGGTCGCCGTCAGCAGGTCGCCTTTGAAATTGTTCCAGGCGGCGCCGGCGAGGGCGATTCCGATGACCGCAACGACTGTCCCCGTCACTACGGGCGGCAGGAGGAAGCGGATCGCGTTGATGCCGGCAAAGTGGACGACGACGCCGATGAGGAGGTAGATCACGCCCGCGATCAGGATCCCGCCGTACGCGAGGTTGTGATTGCCGGCACTGCCACCCTGGATTGCGAGCACCGCGCCAAGGAACGAGAACGAAGAACCGAGGTAGCTGGGCACTTTCCGCCCGGTGACGAACAGGAATATGAGTGTCGCGACGCCGCTGAAAAAGATGACCGTGTTGGGGTTGAAGCCGAGGATCAATGGAACCAGCACCGTGGCGCCGAACATGGCCATTACGTGCTGCAGACCCATGAGAATCGTCTGCGGCCACGGCAGGCGGTCCTCGGGGTAGACCACGCCGCGCTCGCGCGCGGCAGATGCGACTGCCATAACGCTTTCCCCCTTTCATGCCCCGAGCCTCCGCCGCAGAGGTCGGGTCGCGGCTATCGTAGATCGCCCTGCGGCGTTTGCAAGTGGAGCCGCCCGATCACAAGCACCGGGACCTGGGCGCCCACCCTAGGCACACGCCGCCTCGCCAGCACTTCGAGCCCCGCCGCCGCCAGCATCGGGTCCAGCACACTCCGCTCCGGGAATCGTGTGAGCCTGAACAGGCGGCGAAAGTAGCGGATGAAGCCGGTTGCGATGAAGTCGGCGAGCAGCCACCGGCCGCCTGGTTTCAGGACCCTCGCGACCTCCGCGATGCCGGCGCGCTGGTCGCTCCAATGGTGAAACGTCATCGTGCTGAACACGAGGTCGAACTGGGCGTCCTGGAAAGGGAGCCGTTCGGCCGTCGCCTGGCGGAACGTGATCCGGCTCGAGGCTGGAAGCACAGCTTGCGCATGCCGCACCATCTCGACCGCCGCGTCGACGCCCTCCAGCCTCGCGTTCGGGAATGTTTGCTCGGCGGCCATCAGCAGGCGACCCGTGCCGCAGCCGACGTCAAGGATCGCCCTGGGGTCGGGAGCCTCCTCCCTGGCGGCCCCGAGGATCGTCTTCTGAACAGGCCAGAAGATCAGCCTCTGCAGGTAGTGCCGGTCGTAGGTCGCCGCCCAGAGATTGAAGCGCTCGACGTCGTGGTCGCTCATTCAGTCCAGGCGGCGAGGGTCGGCGGCCTTGGTCATCGGCTGGTCGAGTTGCAAGCGCACCGGGCTGAGGTGGATCTTGAATGGAAGGCCTGGCGCCTTGAATCCGATCGCCAGGTGCTGGTTGTCGCAGAACGGCTTGTGCTGCGACTCGCCGCAGCGGCACAGCGTCGCCCGCGGCAGTTCCTCGACCGTTCCGTCTTCGTGGCGCACCTCGATCCGCCCGGTGATCAGCAGCGGCCCGTCACGCATGGGTGTCACCGTCGTCCCCGAGCCCGGTTCCTCCTGCGCGGCGCCGTCCAGCCGGCGGTACTGGAGCGCGCCGCTCGGGCACAGCTCGACGACCTTCGCCACCACGTCGGCGGCGCTTGCATCCGGCAGAGCCCATGGCCGCCGGTCGAGCTTGAACACCTCCCGGTCGCCGCGAAGGCACTCGCCGATGTGAATGCAGATGTCGAGGTCGAAGCTCACCTCTATATCGCTGCCGCGATAGACCTTGCGCATGTCGCCAACACTAGACTTTCCCTGAATTGCCTGACGCACTGGCGTCGAGACCCCGGCCGGCTCGCGGTGGCCGTGGATCGAGGCGGGCGCCGGGCCGGGCGATGATCTCCTCCGAGCGAATCTCCAGGCGCGTGCACCAGCTCGGGCGCGAGATCTCCGAGGTCTACGCGAACATCGACACGCCACTCGTCATCGTCGCGATCCTCAAGGGCGCGACCGTGTTCGCCGCCGACCTGCTGCGGAGCCTCTCCATCCCCGCTGAGCTGGAGTTCGTGCGCGCGGCCAGCTACGGCGCAGGGACCAACTCGAGCGGGCGCGTGAAGATCGCCCACATGGTGGAGGGAGCGCTGGAGGGCCGCCACGTTCTGCTGGTCGAAGACATCGTCGACTCGGGTCGCACGATCGACACGATCCTGAAGCGCTTCCGCCGGATGAAGCCCGCCTCGCTACGGGTCGCGGCGCTTCTCGACCGGCCGGCCAGGCGAGAGATAGTGGTCCAGATCGACTTCACAGGCTTCGTCATCCCGGACCGGTTCGTGATCGGTTACGGGCTTGATTACGCCGGTCTGTACAGAGAGCTGCCGGGGATTTATGCGCTGAGCTAGTTCCACCAACCCATCCCGGCCTTCGGCCGTAGTTCCCCCGCAAGCGGGGAAGACTAGGGCAGGGATTTCGGGGCCGGTTTCAGGAAATCGACAAGCTCCTCCCGGTCGTTCCAGATCACGGTCGTCCGCTCGGGCTCGGTCCGCGCCACGATCTTCCCGCCGCGGAGGACGAGCTTGCGCGGCGCAATGAGCCGGATGGCGTCCATCTCGCTGGGAGCCGCAAAAGCGCACAGGTCGGCGCGGCATCCGGGCAGCAGGCCGTACTTCTCCAGGCCCAGGGCGCTCGCCGGGTTCCACGTGATCATGTCCATCAGGGTCCGCAGCTCGCCATGTCCGGACATCTGGCCGTAGTGCGCCAATACGAAAGCGGATTGAAGCGGGTCGCCGTAGCCCAACGGATACCAGGGATCCATCACCGAGTCGTGACCGATGCACACATTGATGCCCGCGGCCAGCAGCTCCTTCACCCGCGTGTGCCCGCGGCGGATCGGGTAGCTGTCGAAGCGCCCCTGCAGTGTCGAGTTGTCGAGCGGGTTCGTGACCATGTGCATCTGCGCCCGCCTGAGGTTGTTGATGAGCTTGTAGGCGTACGCGTTGTTGTAGGAGTGCATCGCGGTCGTGTGGCTGGCCGTGACGCGGCCGCCCATCCCCAGCCGGATCGTTTCCGCGGCCATGACCTCGACGAAACGCGACTGGTCGTCGTCCGTCTCGTCACAGTGGATATCCACGCGGAGGCCCTTGTTGGACGCGAGGTCGAAGGCGAACTTGATCGACAGCTCCCCGTACTCGCGGGTCAGCTCGAAGTGCGGGATCGCCCCGACGACGTCGACCCCGAGGTCGACGGCCCGCCTCATCAGGTCCTGGCCGCCGTCGAAGGAGAGGATTCCCTGCTGCGGGAAGGCGACCAGCTGGAGCGTCATCTGGTCTCCGATCTCCTTGCGGAGCTCGACCAGGGCGCGAACCGCCCGCAGCTCCGGGTCGCAGACGTCGACGTGACTCCGGACGAACTGGACCCCGTTGGCGAGCTGCCAGCGCAGCACCGTGCGGACGCGCTGCTTCACGTCCTCGACGGTCAGCTGCTTCACCCGGTCGGCCCAGATGGCAATCCCCTCGAATAGAGAGCCCGTCACGTTGTGGCGCGGCTCGCCCTCGGTGAGCACCGCGTCCAGGTGAATGTGCGGCTCGACGAGCGCCGGGGTGACCAGCGCGCCGGCGAGGTCGATCGCGTGGTGCGCCTCCGGCTCGAGCTCGCTGATCAGGCCGTCCTTGATGCCGATGTCGCGCGTCTCCAGCTCGCCAGGCAAATGGGCGCCTTTGAGGAGCAAATCCAGCATTCGACGGAAACCTAGCAGACCCTTACACTTCCGAACGGACTTCGTGCTGGCCGTTTGAGTGTAGGGGAGGCGCCGATGCAGTCAGTCCAAGAGGTCGAGACACATGTTCCCGTTAGGGAGGGCGACTACGGGGAGAGAGTCGCCACCGTCGAGCCAGGCGGCGTCGAATACATCGCTCTCAAAGAGCGCCATGGCAAGCCGATCGAGCTGTTCTGGACGTGGCTTTCGCCAAACCTCGAGTTCGCCACCATCTTCGTCGGCGTTCTCGGCATCGCCGTGTTCGGGCTCAGCTTCTGGGAGACGGCGTTGGCGATCGTCGTCGGGAGCGCCCTCGGCTCGCTGACCCACGCGGCGCTGTCTTCCTTTGGGCCCAAGTTCGGCGTCCCGATGATGGTCCAGAGCCGGGGCGCGTTTGGGTTCCTCGGCAACATCCTGCCCGCGGGCCTCAACGCCTTCACAGGGTCGATCGGCTGGTTCATCGTAAACAGCGTCAGCGGCGCGTTCGCCCTCCAGGCCCTCGGCGGCCTGGCCAACCTGACCCTTCCGTTCTGGCTGACGTTCCTCATCATCGTCGTCGCCCAGGTGGCCATCGCCACCCTGGGCCACAACTTCATCCACTTCTTTGAGAAGTGGGCGCTGCCGCTTCTCGGTGTCGTCTTCATCGTCTCGTGCTTCTACATCTTCAGCAAGGCCAACTACGGCGTCGCGGCCAACCCGGGTCCGTTCGGTCACTTCGGCGCGTTTACGCTTCTTTTGACCGCGACGTTCGGGTACGCGGCCGGATGGAACCCTTACGCAGCGGACTACACCAGGTACCTCCCGCCGACGACCGACCGCAGGATGGTCGGATTCTGGGCCGGCATGGGGGTGTTCGTCTCCTGCGTGGTCCTCGAGCTGGCCGGCGCGGCCCTCGCCGCTGTCCCGGGCACCAAGTGGGGCCCGACCGACATTCCGACGGTGCAGCTCAAGCAGGCCATGCCTGACTTCGTCTACTACCTGACGCTGCTGTGCATTGCGGTCGGAGCGGTAGCCGCCAACGCGATCAACATCTACAGCGGCACGATGTCGCTGGTCGCGGTCGGCATCCGCGAGTTGGGCATGACGCTGCGACAGCGTCGTGCGGTGCTCGCCGTGACTGCCGGCGTCCTCGGTTACATCATCGGGGTCATCGGCCAGGCCAACGTCGGACCGGGCAGCAAGTACGAGTCCTTCCTCCTCCTGATCAGCTACTGGATCGCCCCGTGGCTGGCGGTGATGTTCGTCGACTACTGGGTCCGGAAAGGCGACTATGGCGACGAGTCGATCTTCTACGACACCAAATACCAGCGCTGGCAAGGCGTTGCGGCGATGGCGATCGGCCTCATTGTGTCGGTCGGCCTTTTCGGCAACGTCTACGGCGTCTACGTCGGGCCGATCCCCAACAACATCGCGGGAATTGGCGACATCACTTTCGTAGTCGGTTTCGTGCTGACCGGCATCCTCTACTACGCGTTCAACATGGCGACGCGCAAACAGACGACGACGTCAGCAGCAGGATCCCGCGCATAAACGTCGACATAAGGGTCTCGGGGCTGCGCTTCATGGCGCGCCTCGAGACCCAGCTCGCGCCGAGGGCGTGCCAGAAGTTCGAGGCGATGCTCCCGCTGAAGGCTGAGCTCATCCAGGCCCGCTGGAGTGGCGAGGCGGCGTGGATCCCGCTCGGCGACCTCGACCTGGGCGTTGGCTACGAGAACCACACCAGCCATCCGGCGCCGGGGCACCTCCTCCTGTATCCGGGCGGCATCTCGGAGACCGAGATCCTGTTTCCCTATGGGGCCACACTCTTCGCCAGCAAGATGGGCCAGCTCGCGGGCAATCATTTCGCGACGATCTACGAGGGCAACGAGCATTTGCGCGAGCTCGGCGAGCTCGTGCTTCGGAAGGGCGCGCAGGAGATCACCTTCACCGAGCTGACGTGACGCTGCCGCGAATCGTCATCGAGCGGTGCCACTACCTCGCCGAGTGCACCGAGGAGCCTGGCGTCATCACCCGCCCTTTCGCGTCCGACGCGATGCAGCGGGCCAATGAGCTTGTCAGAGACTGGATGGGCGAGGCGGGCATGACCGTCTCGCGCGACAACATCGGCAACTTGCGCGGCCGTTACGAAGGCACCGGGGCCTCCACTTTGCTCCTGGGCTCGCACCTCGATTCCGTGCGCAACGCCGGGAAGTACGACGGTCCGTTGGGCGTGATCGTCGCCATCGCTGCGGTGCAGCGGCTGCACGACGCCGGCAGGCGGCTCCCGTTTGGAATCGAGGCGCTGGCGTTCGCCGATGAGGAGGGATTGCGTTACGGCTCGACGTACCTGGGCAGCCGCGCCCTGGTGGGATCCTTCGACCAGCGCGACCTCGAAAGGGTGGACGCTGCCGGGATCAAGATGACGGACGCCATCAGGGCCTTCGGCGGCGATCCGCAGCGGGTCGCCGACGATCGTTGGCGGGGCGGCGATCTGCTCGGCTACTGCGAGGTGCACATCGAGCAAGGCCCCGTGCTCGAGGGGCGGGGGCTGCCAGTCGGTGTCGTCTCGGCGATCGCTGGGCAGAGCCGTTTCGAGATCGAGCTCACTGGTGTGGCCGGCCATGCAGGCACGGTGCCGATGGACCGCCGGCGCGACGCCCTCGCCGGGGCGGCGGAGCTCGTGCTCACGGTCGAAGCTGCGGCCGCAACCATGGAAGGTGCTGTGGCCACGACCGGCAAGCTCGAGGTCGAGCCAGGCGTCGCCAATGTCATCCCCGGCCGCGCCACGGTGAGCATCGACGCCCGCCACGCTGACGATGATTCGAGAAACGCGTTCGTGGAGGCAATGCTGGCTCGGACCAGGGAGATCGCGAGGCGGCGCAAGCTGTCCCTGGTGATCCGCCCGGTCAGCGAGAATGCCGCGGTACATTGCTCGCCGCGCCTGGTTGCTCTGCTCAGGCAAGCCGTCGATGACTCGAAAGTGCAGCCCCTGCAACTCGCCAGCGGCGCCGGGCACGACGCGGTCGCGATATCGGCTTTGACCGAGGTCGGCATGCTGTTCGTCCGCTGCAAGGGCGGCGTGAGCCACAACCCCGCCGAGTCGGTGACGACCGAGGACGTGGCGGTCGCGCTCGACGTGCTGAGCCGGTTCCTCGAGCTGCTCGCCAAAGCATGATCATCCGCGGCGGGACGGTCGTGACCGCGCGCGGGCTCGAGAAGGCCGACATCGCGATTGCGGGCGATCAGATCACGGCGGTCGGTCCGAACCTCGACGCGGACCGTGAGGAGTTCGATGCGACCGGACTGCACGTGTTTCCCGGCGGGATCGACTCGCACGTCCATTTCAATGAGCCCGGCAGGACCGACTGGGAGGACATCGCCCACGGCTCCGCCGCTCTTCTGGCGGGTGGCTACACGGCCTTCATCGACATGCCGCTCAACAGCCTGCCCGTGACGACGACAGTCGAGGCTTTCGACCTCAAGCGCAATGCGATGAAGCGCGCCTCGAAGGTCGACTTCGGACTTTGGGCTGGCCTGGTGACCGACAACCTGGACCAGCTCGAGGCCCTCGTCGACCGCGGCGTGATGGGCTTCAAGGCGTTCATGTGCCCGAGCGGCATCGACGAGTTCCCCGCCTGCGACGTCCGGACGCTCAGGGAGGGCATGAAACGGATTGCGGAACTTGATTCGATCCTGCTCGTGCACGCTGAGGAGCCTTCCGAGCTGCACGAACCGAAAGGCCCGACCCCGGGCGACTTCCTCGCCTCGCGGCCGGCCAGGGCCGAGCTCGCGGCGATAACCCGGGCCATCGAGATCGCGGGGGCCACCGGCTGCCGTCTCCACATCGTCCACGTCAGCACCGGGCAGGGTGCCGAGCTGATCGACGCGGCGAGACGGTTGGGCGCCGACGTGACAGGCGAGACGTGCCCGCACTACCTCCTGTTTTCCGAGGGAGACCTCCAACGTCTCGGCGGCATCGCGAAGTGCGCGCCCCCGTTTCGCACCGATCGAGATCGCGAGCGCCTGTGGCGCATGCCGATGGTCGTGTCAGACCACTCGCCCAGCACGCTCGACCTCAAACGGAGCGACGATTTTCGGAAAATCTGGGGCGGGATCTCGGGCTGCCAGACGACGCGTCAGCTCCTCCTGGCTCACGATCGCCTAGAGCTGTCTCAAGTCGCGGCGATCACGTCAACCAACATTGCCTTTAGATTTGGCGTAGTTGGTAGAGGCGATATCGCTCCGGGGTACTTCGCCGATCTCTGGATTGTCGACCTGGACCACGAGGACGTCGTCCGGCCTGAGGACCTTCTCTACCGCAATCCATTCAGCGTCCACGAGGGCCAGAAGATCCGCGGCCGGACCGTGAAGACCCTGGTTCGAGGCAAAGAACGCAATCAGCCGGAGCTCATGTTGCCAGGCGTTCGCTAGTAGCCCCGATCTCGCGCGCGATCTGCTCTTCGTCCCCCGTGAGCAGGCGGCCCTCCCGAACCACTTGCTTGCCATTCACGATGACCGCCTCGGCGCGCGCGGGAGGGGCCAGGACCAGCGCCGCGACCAGGTCTTTGATCCCGGCGTGCGCAAGGTCGTCGACCCGGAAGCAGGCGATGTCCGCGCACTTGCCGGGCTCGAGCGTCCCGCAGTCGTCACGGCCCAGGCACTCCGCCCCGCCGCGCGTCGCCAGGCGCAATGCGCCGCGAGCGTCGAGCGCCCTGGGTGAAGTTGCGCGCACGCGAGCCAGGAGCAGCGCCTGGTGCGCCTCGACCGCGATGTTGGCGTCCTCGTTGCTGGCCGATCCGTCCACGCCCAGGCCGACCCGGGCGCCGGCGCGGACGAGGTCCTCCACCCTGCATATCCCCGCGCCCAGGCGCATGTTGCTCGAGGGACAGTGCGCGATGCCGGTCTTCACCTCAGCGATGCGGTCGATCTCGGCGTCGTTGAGGTGGATGCAGTGCGCGTACCAGACGTCATCGCCGGTCCAGCCAAGGTCCTCCATCAGCTCGACGGGGCGGCGGCCGAATTGCTCGAGGCAGAACCGCTCCTCGTCCAGCGTCTCGGCGAGGTGCGTGTGCAGCCGCACGCCGTGCTTGCGCGCGAGGGCGGCGGAGTCCTGCATCAGCTCCCTCGTCACGGAGAAAGGCGAGCATGGCGCCACGACGACACGCGTCATCGCGCCTGGCTTCGGGTCGTGGTAGCGATTGATCATCGCCTCGGTGTGGGCGAGGATCGCGTCCTCCTCCTCGACCACGCTGTCGGGCGGGAGCCCGCCTGCGGACTCGCCGAGCGACATCGACCCTCGGCACGGATGGAAGCGAAGGCCGAGCTCTTGCGCCACCTCGACCAGCGCCTGAAAGATTCCAGGGCGGTCGTGTGGGAACACGTAGTGGTGGTCGGTCGAGAGCGTGCAGCCGCACAGCAGCAGGCGCGCCATCGCCGCGCGCGCCGCGACACGCACCGTGTCTACGTCGATGCGCGCCCAGACGGGGTAGAGCGCGCGAAGCCACTCGAACAGCGTTCCATCCGGCACGTAACCGCGTGTGGCCCACTGGTACATGTGGTCGTGCGCGTTGACCAGGCCGGGCATGGCGACGCAGTTGCGTTCGTCGATGACCTCGTCGGCAGCAGGCGGCGGGCCGGAGCCGATCTCGGCGATCATGCCGTCGCGCGCCAGGATCCAGCCGTCCTCGATCTCGTCCTCGGCGCCCGTGAACACAAGCCCCGCTCGCACCAGAAGCGTCAAAGCGTCAGGTCGTGCGGACGGACCGGCACGCGATCGATCTCACGGCCGGTGGCGGCGCGGATCGCTGCGACGATGGCTGGTCCCGAGGAGATGGTCGGCGGCTCCCCCACCCCCTTCAAGCCGTACGGCGAGTTGGGATCGCCGAGCTCGAGGATGTCCATCCGCACCGGCGGCATGTCGAGGATCGTAGGCAGCAGGTAGTCGGTGAACGAGGCGTTGCGGATGACGCCGTCTTTGATCTGGATCTCCTCCATCACGGCCAGGCCAAGGCCCTGGGCCGCCCCGCCCTCCAGCTGACCCTGCACCGCGAGCGGGTTGATTGCCCTGCCGACGTCCTGAGCGGTCGCCAGCTCGACGACCTTGACCAGGCCGAGCTCGGTGTCGACGTCGACCACCGCACGGTGGGCGGCGAACGCGTACTGCATGTGGGCGCTGGCCTGGCCGGTGGCGGGGTCGAGACGGTGCGTGGATCGCGGCCGGAACTCGCGCGTCTCTTCGATCACCGCGTCGCCCAACAGCGTGGCGAGGGCGACGACCTGGTTGCCTGACGCGTCGATCACCGCGTCGTTCTCGATTCGCAGCGCGCTCGCCGGGTGCAGCTCAGACTGCGCCAGCTCGAGCACCCGCTCGCGAACGGCGTCCGAGGCGGCCCTGACCGCGCCGCCGGTGATGTATGTCTGCCGCGACGCCGACGACGAGCCCGACGACCCAACTCGGGTGTCGGCGTTCAGCACGACCACGTCCGTCACCCCCAGCTCGGTGCCTGCAACCTGGGCCTGGACCGTGACCGCGCCCTGCCCGACCTCGGCGGCGGCGGAGTGCACTTCGACGCGAGGCCGGCCGTCAACCACCGACAACCTGACCCGCGCCGTCGAGTAGTCGTCGAAGCCTTCGGAGTAACCGATGTTCTTGAAGCCGACGGCGTAGCCGACGCCGCGCCGCACGGCCTCGCCGTGGGTCGTGTTCGAGACACCCCCCGGCATGGCGGTCAGATCGCCCCCACCCTGCCCTCCCCGGCTGGCGGGGAGGGGAAAGGCTCTCACCCGCTGCAACAGCTCGGCCACGGGGACCGGGCCGTCGATGACCTGGCCGGTGATCATCTGGTCGCCGGTCTCGAGCGCGTTGCGCAAACGCAGCTCCACCGGGTCCATCCCCAGCGCGGCCGCGAGCTTGTCCATCTGCGCCTCGTGCGCGTAGCAGTTCTGCACCGAGCCGAAGCCGCGCATGGCGCCGCACGGCGGGTTGTTGGTGTAGACGACGATGCCATCGATGATCGCGTTGGGGCACCGGTATGGGCCGGCCGCAAAGCACGACGCGTTGGCGATCACCGCGGTCGAGCTCGACGCATACGCGCCGCCGTCGAGCAGGATGCGCGCCCTGACATAGACGAGCTTTCCGTCGCGGCTCGCGCCGTGCTCGTAGCTGAGGTGACCCGGGTGGCGGTGGACGTGACCGACGAAGGACTCTGGCCGCGAGTAAGAGATCTTCACCGGCCGGCCGCTGTTCAGGGCGAGCAGGCATGCGTGGGCTTGCATCGAGAGGTCCTCTCGCGCGCCGAACGCGCCACCGATGCCGGCCATCGTCAGCCGGACCTTCTCGACCGGAAGCCCCAAGACGCCGGCGAGCTGCTTTTGGTCGATGTGCAGCCACTGGGTCGCGATGTGGAGGTCGACCCCGCCTTCCCCGTCGGGGATCGCCAGGCCCGATTCCGGGCCAAGCGGCGCCTGGTCCTGCATCCCGATCTCGTACTCGCCCACCACCACGACATCAGCCCGCGGCGACGGGTCGCCGTGCCGGATCTTCACGTAGCGCGTGATGTTGCCGTGCGGATGCAGCTGGGGAGCGTCGGCCGAGAGGGCAGCCTGAGGCTGGGTGACCGGCTGCAGGACCTGGTATTCGACCCGCACTTTCTCGGCGGCGCGACGTGCCTGTTCCGGGTGGTCGGCTGCCACGAGGCCGACCGCCTCTCCCCAGTAGCGGACGATATCCGAGGCGAGAACCGGCTGGTCTTCGATCTCGAGCCCGTAGAGGTTGCGGCCGGGCACGTCGCGATGAGTCAGGACCGCCGCCACCCCGGGCATCGCACGAGCCTCGGCCGTGTCGATGGAGACTATCCGCGCGTACGGGTGCGGGCTGCGCACCGTGACGCCCCACAGCATTCCCTCGGCGCGCAGGTCGGATGAGTACACGAAGTCGCCCCGCACCTTGGCGGGGCCGTCTGGCCTGCGAACGCTCTGGCCGACCCTCATGCCGAGCGCGCCGCCATGTGCACGGCGTCGATGATCTTGGCGTAGCCGGTGCAGCGGCAGATGTTGCCCGCCAGGGCCTCGCGGATCTGGGCGTCCGTCGGATTGGGTACCCGTTTCAGCAGGTCGTGCGCCGCGACCACCAGCCCGGGGGTGCAGAAGCCGCACTGCACCGCGCCGGCTTCGACGAATGCCTGCTGGACATTGGCGCCGTCGAGCCCTTCGATGGTCACGATCTCCCGACCGTTTGCCTGGCCGCCGAGCACCAGGCATGCGCACACCAGCGTGCCATCGAGGTAGACGGAGCAGGATCCGCACTCGCCCTGCTCGCACGCATTCTTCGAGCCGTAGAGAGCGAACCGCTCGCGCAGGACGTAGAGCAGGCTCTCCCCCTCCCAGACATCGTCGGCGGTATACGACCGGCCGTTGACCGTGCAGACGACCCTCACGCCGTCTGCCAAGCCCATTTGAGGCAGCGTCGCGCCAGCACCGCCAGCGCGTGGCGCCGGTAGGCGGCGGTCCCGCGAACGTCATCGATCGGCTTTGCGGCCGCAGCAACCATCTCGGCGAAGCGGTTCACGGTCGCGTCGCTGATGGGCCTGCGGCCCTCCCAATCAAGCTCTCCCTGGATGAAGCTCTCCGCCTCGACGGCGCGCAGGGGGGTCGGGCCGGCCGAACCGATGCCGGTTCCAACGCGGCGGTGAGTCGGATCAATCGCCAGCCCAAATGAGCAGACTGCGATCACCATCGCGTTGCGGGTGCCCACCTTGGAGAACTGCTGCGGTCCCCTTGCCGGATGGACGACAAATGCGGCGATCAGCTCGTCTTTGCGCGTCGCGTTTCTCTTGGGCCCGGTGAAGAACTCTGCGATGGGCACAAAGCGCGTACCGGACGTCGAAGCGAGCTCAATCCATGCGTCGCTTGCCAGCAAGGGTGGATGCGCATCACCCGCGGGTGACGCGGTGCCCAGGTTGCCACCGACGGTGCCGCGATTGCGGATCTGTGGCGAACCGACCGTGCGCGAGGCCATGGCGAGGCCTGGAAGCCGGTCACCGAGCTCGTCGATGAGCCGCGTGTACGTTACGCCGGCGCCGACGCGCAGCGTCCCGTCGAAAGGTGCCCATTCCCTCAGCTCGGGAATCCGGGTCAGATCCAGGATCGTCGCGGGCCGGTTGTGGTCGAGGTTGATCTCGACCATCACGTCCGTGCCGCCGGAGATCGGCACCGCGTCTGGATGTTCCGCCTTCATCTCGAGCGCCTCGTGCCATGAGGCCGGCTGGAGGAACTTCATCACCAGGCCAGGCCGGGCTCCGGCGCGTCGTCGCGAGTCACGGTGCCTTCGATCAGGCCGTAAGGACGGTCGGCGGCGTAGAACACCTCGTTCTCGTTCGACATCCCAAAAGGCGACAGGTCGACCACGAAGTGGTGCTTGTTCGGCATCGACATCCGGATCTCGGCCACCTCGGGCCGCGCCGTGAGCACCGCCTCGCCCATCGCGTACAGCGTCTGCTGCAGGGAGAGGCTGTGCCTGGCGGCGAACGTCTCGAGAAGGTGGCGGCGTACCTCGGTGAACGACTTTTGCCAGCCGACGTCAGTGCCCCCGTAGCGCCAGCGTGCCACGACTGACGTGGCGAGGATGCGATCGCTGGAGTCCGGAAGCGTGGTGAAGCGGTCTCTGACGAAGCCGCGAAACTCCGAACCACCCGACTTGAGCACCACGAGATCACCGATGCCCGACACCACCCACGTTCCGTCGTCGGTGCACGTCACCGTCGCCAGGCGCTTTTCTACCGCGCTCTGCACAAAGGCCTGGTCGTGGATGCGCTCCCACACGTGCTCCTCGATGTGGACCCGCGCGCGATACACGGACGCGAACTCGCTGACGAAATGCCGGGCCAGCCGGATGCCGAAGTCCTCGATCTCGCCGATCGGCTCGCGGGCGAATGCGAAGACGGTGTTCTTCTGGGTGTCGGTCGGAACGACCTTGCTGTTGTCGCCGCTGATGTGAGTCTCGGCGAAGTCGCCGGCAAGCGCGACGCTCACGCTGAGGTCTCTGATGTCGTGGGTCGCGCCGGACCTGGTCACGCGCACGACGTGCGTCTCCGCCTTGCCGTACTGGTTGTCCCCGAGAACGATCGTCATGCTCAGGTGCCCTTGTACGTCGTGTAGCCGAAGGCGCTGAGCAGCACCGGAACGTGGAGGTGGCCTCCTTCGAAGTTCACGGTCACTGACACCGACGGGTAGAACGGGCTCAGGCCGGACCGCTCGAAATAGGGGCGGGTGTCGAACTCCAGTCGGTACTCCCCCGCCTCGAGCTCTTCCTCGGCCAGCTCGCGCACCCGGCCGTCCGCGTCGGTCTCGGACTGACCCACCTCCCTCCAGTCGCCGTCCGGCTCGCGCCGGCGCAGCGCGACCGCCAGGCCGGCGGCGGGCATGCCCCGCATCGTGTCGAGGACGTGGGTCGAGATGCTCATCCTTTCAGCAGCCTCTCCAGTCGAAGCCGCGTGATCTTACGCTGCTCGGCCGCGGCGACCCGCAGCTCGGTCGTGGGCTCATTTCCCATTCGCTCGTGCATGGCGGCCAGGATCTCGTGCGCGCCGCGGCCGCTGGCCGAGATGAGAAAGACGTGCCCGAAGCGGCGCTCATACTCGCGATTCTCGACCGCCAGGGCTGCCAGCGTCTTGCGGGAGGCCCGCCTCACTCCCGCCTGCTCGCGTTCCGAGGCGGCGGTCGCTCCGCCACCGGCTTCGCCGATGCGGGGGTGGGCGGCGAAAGCCTGGAGCCAGCCGGCCTCGTCCAGGTCGCGCCAGGCCAGCTCCGCCGCGGCGAGCAGCGCGCTGAAGGTTGAGTAAGGCCGGCCGGCCGCCACTCGCGCCGCCCAGCCGTGCTGCGCGAAGCACGCATAGAGCCTCTCCTCCGCGACAGCAGACGGCAGGTCGTTGAACGCGGCGATGCCGTCGATGGGATAGACCTTAACGTTTCAACTCGATGGCTGAGGCCGGCCCTCTCGGCAAGCGCCTCAGGCGGCTGGAGGACGGCCGCCTGCTTCGGGGCGAGGCTCAGTTCGCCGACGACCTGCGGCCCGAGGGGTGCCTGCACGTGGCCTTCCTGCGCAGCCCGATTGCCAGCGGCCGGGTCGCCGCGCTCGCCATATCGACCCCGGCCGCCGCGGGTGGAGTCCGCGCGGTGTTCACCGCGGCCGACCTCGAGGGTTCCTGCCGGCCTCTCGCTGTGCACCTCACAACCCCGGGCGCGGTGTCGCCCGAACGGCCGATCCTGGCGCACGATCGGGTGCGCTTCGCGGGCGAGATGATCGCGGCGGTGGTGGCGGAGAGCCGCTATCTCGCGGCCGACGCGATCGAGCTGCTTCAGCCAGAGATCGCGCCGCTGCCGGCGGTCGTCACGCTCGAGGACGCGATGGCGGAGAGCGCGCCCCTCGTCCATGAGGCCGTGCCAGAGAACATCTACTACCTCGGCCATCGCCTCTACGGCGATGTCGACGCAGCGTTCGAGACGGCAGACGTGGTGGTGGAGGGCGCGGTAACCCATCCCCGTGTGGCCGCGGCGCCGATCGAATGCCGGGGCGTCGTGGCGGCACCCGACGGCGAGGGCGGTGTCGTCGTCTGGACCTCGACCCAGATCCCGCACCTGGTGGCCGACGCGATCGCCGAGTGCCTGGGGCTCGATCGTCCGAGGGTCCGCGTCGTCGCGACCGACGTCGGCGGGGGATTCGGGGTCAAGGCGCAGGTCTATCCCGAGGAGATCCTTCTCCCGTGGATCGCGATCCGGATGAAGGCGCCCGTGAAGTGGATCGAGACCCGCTCCGAGCACATGCAGTCGGCCGGCCACGCCCGCGACCAGAACGTCAAGTTCAGCGCCGCGGTGCGCCATGACGGCCGCGTCCTCGGCTTGCGCGCCACGATCTTCTCCAACATCGGGGCGTACGGCAACAGGCCATTTGGTCCGCTGCTTGACCCCATGGGGTGCGCCAGTCTCATTCCCGGGCCTTACGACATCCGCAATTACGAGTACGAGACGTACGCGCTTGCGACCAACAAGTCTCCCGAGGGCCCGTATCGCGGGGTCGGCATGGTCACGGCCGTCCTCGCGCATGAGCGGCTCATGGACCTGATCTCTGCCCGCCTGGGCCTCGACCCCGCGGACGTGAGGCGCGTCAATTTCGTGTCCCGGGCGCAGATGCCATACGCCTCGGTGACAGGCCATCCATATGAGTCGGGCGACTACGCCGCGGCCCTGGACACCGCGCTCGCTGCCTTCGGTTACGGCCGGGCGCGTGAGGAGCAGAAGGTTGCACGTGTGCACGGCCGGCGGCTGGGGATCGGCATCGCGTCCTACGTCGAATACACGGGCGCGGGTTCGTCGACGTTCAAGGGCAGGGGCACGGCGGACATCTCAGGCGTCGACTCGTCGCGCGTCTGGCTCGCCGAGGATGGCCGAGTCCACGTCCAGACGACGTGCCCGGCGATCGGTCAGGGTTCCGAGACGACCCTGGCGCAGGTCGCCGCGGCTGAGCTGGGCGTGTCGCCCGATGCGGTCGTCGTGGAGCAGACCGACACTGCGAAGGTAGTCCGCGGCAGTGGGTCGTTCATGAGCCGCGGCTCTGTGACCGCGGCGACCAGCACGTTTCGCGCGGCGGGTCTCCTGCGCGAGGCGATCCTCGAGGAGGCCTCCTACCGTCTCGACCAACCCATGGAGCTTCTGTCGATTGGCGGCGACCGTGTCCTCGTCGAAGGCGATTCGGCGGGCCTCACGCTGACGCAGCTCGCCGAAGGCAACAGCCTCGACGTCTCCGTGACCTATGACGCCGTCCAGGCATCGCATCCCTACGCCACCCACGCGTGTCTCGTCGAGGTGGACGGCGACACGGGCGCCGTGAAGATCCTTCGTTACGTCGTGGCCGAGGACTGCGGCGTCCTCATCAACCCGACGATCGTCGAGGGCCAGGTGACGGGCGGAGTGATGCAGGGCATCGGCGCCGCGCTCATGGAGGAGATCGCCTACGGGGCCGACGGCCAGCTCCGCAGTGGGACGTTCATCGACTACCTCATCCCGAGCGCGGGCGAGGCGCCCTTCGTCGCGATCGAGCACCTCGTGACTCCGTCGACGGTGCACGAGCTGGGCACCAAAGGCGTCGGGGAGGGCGGGACGATCGGCTCCACCCCCGCGGTCGCCAACGCGATCGCCGACGCGCTCGGGTTGTCGGACCTGACGCTGCCGCTCACGCCGGACCGGATCGCGGGACTGCTGCATGACGCCTGAGCCCTACCGGCCGCTCAGCTACCTGCAGTGGAACGCGAGCCGCAGGCCGCGAGCCACCGCTTTGTGGGACGCCGGCCGCAAGATCACGTTCGAAGAGCTGTCGGAGCACGTTCACTCCCTTCAGCGCGTGCTAGTAGGCCGAGGGGTCGGACCGGGCGACGTGGTGGCCGTCCGGCTGCCCAATGTATGGCAGTACGTCGCGCTCGAGCTGGCGATCCCCGACCTGGGGGCGGTCATCCTCCCGTTGCCGCCGGGTCTTGGCGACCACGAGATGCGGTGGGCGCTCGAGAAGACGCAGCCGGCTCTGGTCATCACCGAAGAGTTGGGTGACTCGAGCGGCGCCATGGCGTGGGACCGCGCAGAGACTGATCCCGACCGTGTCGTCGAGATTGCGATGACATCGGGGACCACAGGAATGCCGAAGCTCGCCTCGCTCTCGGCGCGCCTGAAGCAGGTCACGTTCGAGGGGTTCACGAGCCGCCTGGGGATCACTGAGGACGACCGGGTGCTGCCGATGACGCCGCTCACGCAGGGCATCGGCGGCATGTGCCTCTACTGCCTGCGTACAGGAGCCTCGCTCGTCATGCTGCGCGACCCGCACTGGACTCCTGAGCACTGCCTCGCCACGGCCCATGACGCAAGGGCTACGGTTCTTGTAGGCGTGCCCACAAACGTCATCCGAATGCTGAACCAACCGATCTCTCTGCCCACGGTCCGCGCGGTCGCGGTGGCCGGCGCTCCGCTGCCGCCTGAGATCGCGGAGCGCTGGGAGACCTCGACGGGGATCCCGATCTCGAGCTTCTACGGCTCGATGGACGCGGGCCAGCTCGCCGTGGCCAGCCCCTCCGATCCCCAGGAGAAGCGCTGGACCACGGTCGGACGGCCGCACGATCGGGCCGAGTGGAAGATCGAAGGAGATGAGATCTGCATGCGAGGCGACCTGGTCCAGGACCGCTACTGGGGAGAGGCGACTGGGCCCTATTCGGGCGACGGATGGGCGCACATGGGCGACCTGGGGTTTGTCGATGGCGAGGGATGCCTGCACGTCGTCGGGCGGGTGAAGGACATCATCATCAGGGGCGGCACGAACATCAACCCGTACGAGGTCGAGTCGATGCTGCGCTTTCACCCCGGCGTAGTCGATGCGTGCGTGGTCGGCCGTCCGCATCCCGAGCTCGGCGAGGTGCCTGTCGCATTTCTCGTTACGCGCTCAGAGGTGACGATGGACGCGCTCCATCGATTCCTCGGAGAGCGCGGGCTGGCCCACTACAAGTGGCCGGCGTCGGTCGAACGCCTCGACGAGCTCCCCTTGTCAGGCCCGGGCAAGGTCAATCGCAAGCTCCTCCGCGAGATGGCGAATGCGCGCGCAGTGTGACGACATCGACGTCGCCTGGTTCGAAGCCGGACGCGGCGATCCGCTCGTGCTCATCCACGGGCTGGCTGACGATCACCGCGCCTGGCGTCGCGCTCTGCCCGACCTGATGCTGCGCCATCGGGTGATCCTGTACGACTTGCGCGGCCACGGCGAGACGGCGCTCGGCGACGCCGACGGGTCGTTGCGGCAGCTCGGCGACGACCTCTTCGCCCTCATGCGATCCGTCGGCGTCGACAGGGCGGACATCGCCGGGTTTTCGCTCGGTGGCACGATCGCGATGAGGGTCGCGATCGACCATCCCGAGATAGTCAGAAGCCTTGTCTTGGTCGCCACGTCGAGCCGCGTCGGCAAGGCGGCGGCCGAGTGGTATCGGCAGCGCGCGGAGATGGTCCAGCGCCGCGATCCCCTGCTTCGCGAGACCCTGGACCGTGACACAGCCGACGTTTACTCCGAGTCGCCGGCCGAGCTCGACGAGGGGCTGCTCATCAGACGCCAGTCGACATCCGATCCTCGCGGCTACGGCAATGCATGCGCCGCCATGGAGGCGCTCAACGCTTCCCCGCTTGACCCGGAGCTCGACCGCATCACCGCGCCGACGCTGATCGTCGCCTCCGACCGCGACCGGCATTGCCCCCCGAAAGCGGCCGAGATCATCGCTCGCGGGATCGAAGGCAGCAAGCTCGACGTGTTTCCGGACGCGGGCCACCCCATCCCAGTCGAGAAACCACGCGACCTCGCCCGCACGATGATTTCGTTTCTGAATGACTGATTCGCTTCTCGCCGAGTGGGGCCCGCACGACGTCCTCACCCTCACCATCAATCGGCCCGAGCGAAAGAACGCCCTCGACCCCGAGCTCCTCTCCGGGCTCGCCGACGCCCTGCGGACCGACGGCGATCGCGCGTCGGCCGTCATCTTGCGCGGAGCCGGCACCGAGGCCTTCTCCTCCGGCTATGACATTTCACTCTTGATCGGGACGGTCGAGGACCTCGAGGCCGATCGCCACATCGGCGAAGCGGTGGCCGCGCTGCGTGCGTGCCCGGCGCCCGTGATCGCGCGGCTGCAAGGCCACTGCCACGGGGCCGCCGTCGAGCTCGCCCTGAATTGCGACCTGCGGATTGCCGCCTACGACCTGCGACTCTCCGTTCCCGCCGTGAGCCTCGGCGTCGTGTATCGCTTCCAGTTCCTGGCCCGACTGGTCCAGATCTGCGGCATCGCCCGGGCGTCCGACCTCCTCCTGGCGATGCCAGAGCTCGACGCCGAACGCGCGAGCGCCTGGGGACTCGTGACCGAGGTTCTGCCCGCCACGCAGCTCGACGAACGCATCCAGGCGCTGGCCGAGATGCTCGCGACGTCTCCCCGACCAGCCGTGCGCGGAACTAAGGCCAGCCTCGACCTCCTGGCGCGACGCGGGGTCTCAGGTGAGGACCTGCTGCTGGCCCAGCAGCTGCGCGCGGACGCTGCTGCGAGCCCGGAGCGGCGCGAGGCTGTGACTCGGCGCAAACAATCCATGTCCAGGCGCTCAAGCCGCAAATCGACGTGAGCAAGTTCGACGTCAGCGTGGGGATAAGCCCACGCGAGTCGTTCGAGAGCTGGGCGAGATTCGTCGCCGAGCTCGAGGCCGAAGGCGTCGGGCGGGTGTGGGTCATCGATTCGCAGCTGGCGATGAAAGACGTCTACGCAGGCTTGATCGTGGCCGCCCTCAAGACAAAGTGGCTCGACCTGGGGACCGGGGTCACCAACGCTGTGACCCGTCACCCGACGATCACCGCCAACGCAATTGCGGCGCTGGCCGAGATCTCGCACGGCCGGGCGGCATTGGGCCTGGGCGCGGGGGACTCCGCCCTTTACGGTCTTGGCCTGAAGCCGCAGAAAGTCGCGGAGGTGGAGGAGGCGATCGATTTCTTCCAGGCCATCTTCAGAGGCGAGGAAGGAGAGCTGGACGGCAAGAAATACCACCTCCCCCATGCCGCGGTGACCGTCCCGATCTATCTCGCCGTCAGCCAACAGCGCATGTGTGAGCTCGCCGGGCGCAAGGCCGACGGGGCGATCGTGATGGGGCCCGCCCAGCCGGACATGGTCCGGCAGCAGGTCGGATGGATCGAGGCAGGGCTGGCGGCGGCAGGTCGCTCGCGCGACGACTTCGACATCTCGTTCGTCACCACGATCTCGCGTGAGGTAGACGACGTGCGGTCCTGGGCCTCAACCCAGGCGCGGCTGCTCACGCATTACAAGGAGCTTCCGCCCAGCCTTTCGCCCTTTCGAGCTGAGATCCAGCGCAGCGCCGATTCTTATGACTACGCGGAGCATCTATCGACACGAGCCGAGCACCGGGCCGCCGTTTCCGATGAGCTCACGCGTGCCCTCGCCGTCGTCGGCACCCCCGACGAATGCGTAACTCGCTTGGGTCAGCTGTGGTCGACAGGCGTCGACACGTTGATGTTTCCTCTGACTGGCCGGAATCGAATCCAGCGCTGGCGAATGATCCGGGACGAGATCCTCGCTCAGATCATCGTGTAGCCGCCGCTGACCGACAGCGTCTGGCCGGTGATGTACGAGGCGCGGTCGGAGGCCAGGAGCAGAACCGCAGGGACGACGTCTTCTGGCGTGCCGAGGCGGCGCAGCGGATAGCCCTTGGCGGCCTTCTCGCGAGCCTCGGGAGTGAAAACCGCGGACTGCTCGACGGACCACATCGAGCTTTCGCCTGACGTTTCGGGCGAACCAGGGACGAGACCAGGGCACACGACGTTGAGCGTGATGCCGTGCTTGCCGACCTCGCGGGCGATGGCTTTCGACATCGCGATCACACTCGCCTTGGTGCCGCTGTAGACGGCCTCGCGCCATTCGCCGATGCGACCGGCGTCCGAACCGATAGACACGATGCGGCCGTAGCGACGCTTGATCATCGGGTCGAGCACGGCCCGGACGCAGTTGATGAAACCCCACATGTCGATCGCGATCTCGCGCTCCCACTCGCTGCGCGGTTTCTCGACGAAAAGGCGGTCGATCGTCCAGCCGGCGCAGTTGACCAGGACCTCCACACCGCCCATCGTGGTCTCGGCGAAATCGACCGTGGCAGACACGGACTCCCAGTCGGTGACGTCGGTATGGTGGGCGACGACGGTTCCTGAAGGCGCCTCGGAAGCGACCTTCTTCGCCTGCACGTCATCGACGTCGGCGATCACGACACGGGCACCCTCACCCGCGAATCCGAGCGTGATCGCGCGGCCCAGGTTGGACGCGCCACCCGTGACGAGGACCACCCGACCGGTCAGCCCGAGGTCCACGCGCTAAATCATGTCGGCTGTGACGATCAGGCGCTGGGTATAGGTCCGCCGGCTTTGATCCCAGCCGCCCGCGCACGTGATCAACGACAGTCGAGCTGTACCGCCCGAGCTGAAAAGACCCGTCGGATTGGCGTCGAGCGGGACCGTCGCGCTGGAGGCGACGCGGAATTCGGCGGAGCGTCCGTCCGGCCAACCGACATGGATCACGTCGCCGGGGCGAAGCAGCCGCAGATCGCGGAACACGGCGGGCTCGCGCGGAAGGCCAAAGTGCCCGTCCAGGACCGCGTCGCCAGCCTCACCCGGCTTCGGTCCCAGGTTGAACCAGCCGACCGTGTCGAGCGAAGACGGCGACGACATCGCGCCGAGCGAATCGCGACCGACAGGCTCGATCGCGGCGTCGACACCGATGCGGGGAATGACCACGCGCCAGCTCAGCGTGCGTGCCTTCTCCGTCGATAGCTGCGTCGTCGCGACCGGCGGCGCATACACCTCACGAGGCACCGCCACCCGAGCGACCAGCCCGTGCGGGCTCGAGATGGCGCCGAGCGTCGCCGGACTGGCGTTTGCCGCCAAACCGGCGATGACCAGGACCACGACCACTCGGCCCCGGCGCCAGCCCACCGCGAGCAGTCCGAGCGGAACGAGCAGCAGCGGCGCCGGGGGAGCGATCGGCTGGTCTCCGTTTTCCGGAGCGCCGGTGTTGGGCAGTGTTGCCGCGACGACTCCGAAGCATTCAGAGGTCGCATTCGTGTGCGTCGCCGGCGCGAACACCCCGGTGCTGCCGGCGTCTGGCGCGTATACGCTGCGCCAGCAGTACATGCCGGCCGCTGAGTTGACAGGTGTCGGGTCTGAGGTCGCGGCGCCGGCGACCAGCGTCTTGACCGCACCTACCTGCGCCCCACCTGCCGGGCAGCCCGCCGCGGTCACCGCGGCGGGACCGCAGAGGAAGAAAGTCATGCTGCCGGTCGGGGCCGGACCGGCGCCGCCGTTCGTGACGCTTGCAGCGTCGGTTGCAGTCAGCCCGGGCGCGACCGTGGTGCCGGCTGGTGCGCTGCTGGTTGCGATCGCCGGATCGCGACACGAGCGGAACCCGACCGGCCCGGCGAAGTCCTTCAGCTGGGCCGTGAAGGAGGGCGCGGTTCTCGTGTGCGGCAGGAACGTGCTGAAGCAGCCTGTGAACGGAATGCCCCCGAGGTCGATGCCGCCCTCGAGAAAATCATTGGTCGAGACGACAGTCGAGTTGCCCGAGATCTGGTCCCGGCAGACCCATCCGCCGCACGGAATGCTCGCGGCGTTGACGGTGAGGGTGACTGCCGCAGGCACGGCGATGGATTCGTAGAGCGCTCCCGCACCCGGGTCACAGACGGTACCGTCTGCGGGCTGCGGATTTGGCAGCGGAGCGCAGTGCCACTGAAACACAGTGAATCCCGCGAGTCCGCCGCCGTTCGTGAAGTCGACGGCGACCAGCAGGTCGCCCTGGGTGCGATGACCGGTGAGCGATCCGCCGCAAGGGGCCGTGCGTGCCAGGCCGCTTTGCAGAAACTCGAAGTCCATGTGGCTGTCGCCGTTGTTGACCAGCTTCTCAGCTGCGAAATAGACCTCGGGATGTCCGTTGCCCGCGCGCGTGTGGCTCACCGCGTAAACATTGCTGAGGTCGTCCTTGCCCGGTACCGGCCCGTTGCTGATCCCGTAGCTGGTGATGGCATCACCGTTCTTCCCGGCGATCACGGTCGGGTCGCCCGCGCCACAGGCGGTCGAATCGGTCGCGATCGGATCGCTGACGAAGACGGCGGAGATGATGCTTGGATCGGCCGCGGCGGCAGGAGTCAGCGTCGGCGGATTGGGCGCTGCTCCAGCCCCGGCCGGGCTTCCGCAGTTGAACAGGCCCCCGGTCCCACCGACATCAACCGCACCGGCGCCGCACGTGCCGGATGGGCCGCCAACCCCCGAGTTCGCCCAATCGTATGTGGCGCCGCTCGCAGGGTTGAACTCGATCCGCCCGTCCAGCGACAGCCAGCCGTCGGGCGCCGCGAGAGCCTGGAGGGCGAAGACGCCGAAAGTCGCGGCCACTGCCGCGGAGGCGATGCTGAGTCGGACCCGCCGTGAATGTTGTACTGCTTGCTTTGACAACGGGGCATGCGCAGCTTACTCGTGCGATCCCGGTTCAGCGCCAGTCGGACCGGCCGAAGCGTACGAGCGATCATTCCGTCGATCCGGTCCTGCTGGCGGACGTAGGAGTCGGCGAGGAACCGTGAGCTCCCGGCGGTGAGAACCTGGCCGCTGAAACAGCCCCCGCACGGTCATCGTGTGCGTCGTTGCCGGCCTGTGGTTCTGGGCGTATGAGATCACGATCGCTGCCAGCACGCCGACACCCAGCACCACAGCCAGCCCGATCCCAAGGATGCGGCTCACTTGCCCTCCATCTCTCAGCGCGAATTCTGGCGAATGTTCGTTATCTGATGGGTTAAGGAGGGCGGTTTCACCGCCCTCCCTTGACCGGCTTGTCGGTGCCGGCCTTACCCTGGCCATTCCCGTTCAGGCTGCGCATGAACGTTGCGGCCAGCCCGTCCAGGGCCCCGCCGCCGCCCGTCACGAGCACTTCGGGCACGACGTCGAGCTTGCCTTCCGACAGCGCGTTGGCGATCGCCACCGCCGCCGTTGGCGTCGAGCCCAGGCTCTGCACCTGAGCCTCGTAGCCCTTCGCTTTGGCCAGGCCGAGCGCCTCTACTGCGGCCGCGTCGCCCAGGCCGATCGCCCGGCGCCGCGAGCCTTCAGCCTCGCCGGTGACCCGGACGAAAGCCGCCTCGCCCTCCGCCTCGGCCTTGCGGGCGTTGGCCCGGGCGCGGTTGATGTCGACCGATACCTGGGCCTTGGCCAGGTCCGCCTGCATGTCGGCAGTACCGCGCGCCTTCTCCAGGTCGACGCGCACCGTCTGGGCGTCCTTCTGCTGCTCGAACGTGGCCTTTTCCTGGTTGGCGATCTCGCGGCGCGTCAGCACGCTGACGAGCTCCTCCGGGAAGGTCACGTCCTGGATGTAGACCCCACGCGTCTCCACCTCGTAGGCCGCGAGATAGCGCGAGATCGCCTCCAGCGCCGCCGCCTGTACCTGGTCGCGCGTCTCGATGAAGCGCACGGCCTCGAGGGCCTGCAGCGTGTTCCGGAAGTGGTTGCCGACCGCGGCCTGCAGCACCTCGTTGACTAGGTTCTGCATCGAGCCGACCATCGAGATGACCTTCGGCGCCTTGGTGTCGGGCACGTGGATCTGGACCTGCAGGTCGATCTTGAAGATGAACCCCTCGCGGCTCTTGCCCTCGATCGGGCTCAGCTGCGCGTCCAGGTTGTGGGCGACCGAGTTCGCTTCCGCCCAGTTCAGGGTGAGGATGAACGTCGGCACCTTCTCCGCCGCGTAGATGCGCGGGTTCAGCGGGTACTTCCCGGTGCGCAGCGCTTCGCGCCAGATGCCACGGTGCCCTGGCTGGACGATCGAGCCGAACTTGAACTCGGGCCCGGACGTGTCCAGCGTGGGCAGGCCGACGTAGCCCTTGATCACTGCCACCTCGCCCTGGTTGACCACCAGCATCGGGGCCAGCTCGACCCGGACCAGGAACGGGTTCAGGAGGTAGGCCCCGTACAGCAGCGGGTCGTGCTGCAGGCCGATGCGCCCGCCCTTGTCCAGGAACGCCTGGAAGTCCTGGTAGTTGTTGTGAAGCTCGTTCTTCTTGCCGAGAAGTGCCTTGATGAGCTCCGAGTCGGTGATTCCCGCCTGCGTTTCCAGCGCGGCGATGTCGCTGAACCCGCCGATCCGGCCGGCCATGTCGGCCGGGCCCAGCGGCTCGCCTTCAAGGGTTGTGACGACGCCCACGACGTCCTGGGCGCCATCCGGCGTGATCACGGTGATACGAAGCTGGTCGGGGTTCAGCCCGAACGAGGCGGGCGACAGCGGGCCACGGGCCAGGAGGCGCGGGTCGACGGGGCGGCCGTAGGCCCTGGTCGCGGTGATGACCAGGAACGCGATCGGGTGGACTGGCGCAAGCGTGCCGGGCGGCAGCACTGGCCGCTGGACGCCCTTCTGGCCCTTGCCTTCGATGAACGCGTTCAGGTGGGTGAAGTTGCCGAACTCAGGCCGGTATACGGCCGATTTGGCGCCGGTTGGCAGCGGCTCGCCGATCTGCGAGATGACGACGCCGATCTCCCCCGCCGGGACCTGGACCCACGGGTACCTGATCACGGAATAGGTCGGCCAGAGCTTGAAGCGGACACCAGGCATCAGCAGCTCAGCCTGGTAGCCGGCTTCGCCGGCGAACGCGATGGGCGTGTCCGTCGTGTTGTGCCGTCTTGAGACTCGCTTGATGACGAGTCCGACCTCGGCGGGGCCGATCACGACGATCGATCTGCCCACGACGTAAAGCGAGAGGGCGGCAAGCGCCGACAGAAGGAGGAGGAACCCGAGCAGAACACTCATTTGTGCACTGCCTCCGAGGGCGCGATCCTTGCCCTTGAACGAGGTTCGCCCTAACCGCGGGCGATTAAATAACTACTTACCCACTTCCAGCGAGAACTGCGCAAGATTTCGCGCTTTTCGCTTCGGGTATTCCTTCAGCTCGCGGGTAGGCCTAGGTAGGCCTCCTGGATCGATGGATCGGAAAGCAGCTGCGCCGACGAACCCGATTTCGTCACCCGTCCCGTTTCCAGCACATAGGCGAATTGGGACACGCTCAAAGCCGTGTCGATGTCCTGCTCCACCAGCAGCACCGCGGTGCCGGCCGCGGCGATCTCGGGCAGCCTGGCGACGATCTCGTCCACCGTCTTCGGCGCCAGGCCGAGCGACAGCTCGTCGATCAGCAGCAGCTCCGGCTGGCCCATCAAACCGCGCCCGATCGCGCACATCTGCTGCTCGCCGCCGGAGAGCGTGGAGGCGGTCTGGTTCAGGCGGTCCGCCAGCGCCGGAAACAGCTCGACGACACGCCGGCTCCCCGAGCGGGTCGAGATCATGCCCGAGATCGCCCGGAGCAGCGTCGTCTTGCCGGCGCCGTTGGCGCCGACCAGGGCGACGATCTGGCCGGCCTCCACCGCGACGTTCACGTCCCAGAGCACCTGCACCCGGCCGTAGCCCGCGTTGAGCTCGCGCACCTCGAGCAGGCTCACGTCGACCTGCGCTTCGCGTAGCGGTTGCCGAGGTAAGCCTCGATCACACGCTGGTCGGCAAGCACGTCCTGCGGCGCGCCGCTGGCGATGATCGATCCGTGGTGCAGAACGAGGATCCGGTCGCTGACCGAGACGATGGCCTTCATCACGTGCTCGATGGCGACGATCGTGATGCCGCTGTCGCGGAGGCGGTGGATCAGCTGCACGGCCGCCTCGATCTCCGCGTAGCGAAGACCCGCCATGACTTCGTCGATCAGCAGCAGGCGCGGCCGCGTCGCCAGCGCCTTCGCCAGCTCGAGACGCCGTGCGTCCGCCACGCTCAGCTGGTTTGGCGCGTCGTTCGCGTGCTGCGCGATGCCGACCAACACGAGCAGCTCATCCGCCGTGGCGAGCGAATCGCTCACGCTCAGGTCGCGTTCGTTGCCGTGCATCGCGCCGATGGCGACGTTCTCGCGGACGGTCAGACCGCGAAACGGCTTGACGATCTGAAACGTCCGCGCGACATGGTCGTGAGCGATCGCCCACGGCCGCGCGCCGGTGACGTCCAGGCCGTCGATCAGCACCTGGCCGCTCGTCGGCCGAGAAAAGCCGGTGATGAGGTTGACCAGCGTGCTCTTGCCCGCGCCGTTGGGCCCGATGACGCCGAGGATCTGGCCCTCGGCGACTGAGAAGCTGACGTCGCGCAGGGCCCAAAGCCCGCCGAACCGCTTGGAGAGATTGCGGACTTCCAGGATCGGGGTTGCGGATTCCGCTTGGGGAGCGATCACAGCCGGTACCGCCTCACGTTGTCGAGGATCGAGAACTGGCGAGTCTTCACCGCCTCGCGGAAGTAGTTGACGACGCCCTGCGGAAAGAAAACGACGACCAGGACGATGATCGCGCCGAAGATCAGCTGGTTGTAGGAGCCCAGGTTCACGCGCAGGAACTGCGACAGCAGCTCGAGCCCGACCGCGCCCACGAGCGGACCGGCGATCGACCCGCTGCCGCCGATTACGACCATGATCACCATCAAGACCGTGAAGCTCGCGTCGAACACGTCGGTCGGGTAGAACTCGATCTGCTGGAACGCGTAGAAAGCGCCGGCGCAGGCCACGATCGCCCCGGACAGCGCGAAGGCGACGACCTTCACCACGGTCGTGTTGATGCCCACCGCTCCGGCGGCCTCCTCGTCCTCGTGGACGGCGACCATCGCATACCCGAACCTGCTGCGCGCGACCAGGGCGCAAACCGCGATCGAAACGCCGGCGAGGACGAGAAACGCGAGATAGAAGCCTGGCTTGCCGAAATAGGGCGTCGGGACCTGGTCGCCGAAGGTAGGGATCGTGATCCCCAGGCCGCCGCCGGTGATCGCGGTCGCGTTGTTGACGATCTCCCGGAGGCCCTCGGCTGCGCCAAGGGTCGCGATCGCGAAGTAGTGGCCGCGCAGGCGGAGGAGCGGCACGCCGATCAGCACGGCCAACAGGACGCCGGCGACGATCGCGACCGGCGTCGCCAGCCAGAACGAGACGTGGTAGTTGTTCATGAGAACCGCCACCGTGTAGGCGCCGAGGCCGAAGAACGCGACCTGCCCGAAGCTGGCGTAGCCCGTGTAGCCGCCGATCAGGTTCCACGCCTGCGCCAGGGCGACGAAGAGGAAGACCGCGGTCAGCAGGCGCTGCGTGCCCGGCTCGATGAGCTGCTGTACCCCGAGCATCGCGGCAAAGCCCGCCACGCCGACCAGCGCAGGCCAGGAGTTGGCCGGGCGGCGGGATCTGATCCAGTCGCGGAGCACCTCAAGCCTTGTTCGGCGACGCGGTTGGAGGATCGCGGCCAGTGACCTGGCGTTCAAACCTCGACGCGCCCGCTGTACTGGGCTTTTCCGATCAGGCCCGTCGGCCGGATGATCAGGGTCGCGATCAGCACCGCCATCGCGATCGCGTTCACCCACGTTCCGGTCAGCACAAGTCCGCCGATCGACTCCGCGATGCCGAACACGAGCCCGCCCACGAGGGCGCCGTACATGTTTCCCAGCCCGCCCAACACTGAGATCACAAACGCGTCGAGGGTCAGCTGGCCCGGGGTTGTCGTCGGGTTGAACGAGCCGACGGTGGCGATCATCGTTCCCGCGACGCCGGCGAGCGCCGCCGCGATTCCAAACGTCACCGCATAGATATGACGCGCGCGAATGCCCATCAGGCGCGCGGCCCCGCGGTCCATCCCGGTGGCTCCGATCGCGTGACCGAGACGGGTGCGGTTCATGACCAGCGCCAGCCCGACGGTGACCACTATCGCCAGGATGCATGCGGCGAGGCGGCCGTACGGCACATTCACCGCGCCGAGCGCGAAGCTCTGCGATGCGTACGTGGTGTCGATGGTGCGGTCGTCCGATTTGAACACCAGCTGAAGGCCGTTCAGGATCACCAGGCTCAGGCCGAACGTCAGAAGCAGGGTGAGAAAGATCGGGGCGTTGATGACGAGGTTGATCAGGCCTCGCTGGATGACGTACCCGAACGCAAACATGGCGACGGCCACGATCGGTATAGCCAGGAAGGGATCGAGGCCCAGGTGCAGGTTCAGAAACCAGGCGAGGTACGCTCCCGTCACCGCGAGCGCGCCGTGACTGAAGTTGACCACGTTCATGACCCCCCAGACGAGCGAGAAGCCGACCGCCACGAGCGCAAGCAGGCCGCCCTGGACGACGCCATAGGCGGCCGCCTGCAAGAACTGGGCCATCAGCGAGGGCCTACGAGACGGCGGGCCAGACTGCTTGCTTGGTGGCGAGGTTGCTCGGGTAGATGGTCACGAACGCCGACTGCTGGACCTGCACGACGTACATCGGCTTGGCTGTGTTCATGCCCGTCGCGTCGAACTCGATGTGGCCATAGAAGGTGTCGGCCTTGAGCCCGACCAGCGCGGTACGGACCGCCGCCGGGTCGGCCGAACCTGCCTTCTCGATCGCGAGAGCCATCGCCTCACACCCGGCCGCCGCGTCGGCCGCCTGGTACGGGTACTGGTTCGTCGACCAACCGAACCTGTTGGTGAAGTTGGTCAGGAACTGGTGGGCGTTGCCGAAGACGTTGTCCGAGGCCGAGATCTCGGGCACCCACTGCGTGCTGCCGATCACACCTTCGGACGACTTGCCGAGCGCTGAGATGAACGCAGGCGTCGGCGGCGCGACCGTGGCGGCAAAGCCCATCTTCGGCTTCGCGCCGAGCTCGGAAGCCTGCTTGACGGCGGCGACCGCCTCGTTGAGGTGGGCCGAGATGATGATCACGTCCGGGTTGGTGGGCTTGATGGCGATCAGCGCGCTCGACACGTCGGTGGCGTTCGCCGCGACTTTGGTCGAGCTCGTATAGGCATTGGCCGACGGCAAGACGGTCATGCCCCTGGCCTGTGCCTCGCTTACGCCTGTTTGGGCGGCGTGCTGGCTGAAGCCGTCGTTCGCCGCGATCATGGCGACCGTTTTTGGCGCCGGGTTCAACGCAGCCAGCGCGTCGATGATCGTCGTGACGTAGGTGCTGCTCGGCGAGAGCACCGCGAAGGTGTTCTTGTAGCCGTGGCTGAAGATCGCGGTATCGGCTCCGTTGCTGTCCACCATCACCTGGTTGTTGCGCTCGACGACGGGCGCGACCGCGGTGGTGGCCGCCGAGCCGTAGGGGCTGAGAATCAGCTTGCGGCCCTGGTCGTTGAACTGGTCGACGATCTGAGCCGAGGTCGCGGCGACGCTCTGGTCGTCCTGCGTCACAAGACCGACCTGGTGCGACTGGCCGCCGAAGCTGATGCCACCCTTCGAGTTCAGGGTGTCAACGCAGAACTTGTAGCCCTGGAGCGTGTAGAGCCCCTCGGCCTGGCCGAAGGCGCCGGTCTGGGAGACGGGCGCGGCAAACGTGATCGTGGAGCCTGAGCTGGGCGTATTGCTTCCGCCACACGCGCCGGCCAGAAGTACAAGCGCCCCCGCCATCGCAGGCGCAGCAAACCGATGATTCATCGCAAATCCTCCCCCAAACCGGCCGACGCCGACGTTGCTGCTTGTATACAGCATTCCGGTCTCGTGCGAGAGCGGGAGCTGCCAGCCGCTCGTGGACGAGCCTGCCCACGATCGAGCCCTCTGTTCCGCGAAGGACGGCCCCACGTCGACTGAGTGGTAGTGGTTTCGGGCGAACTCGATGCGATTCCGGGCGAGGAGGCCGAGGATCTCGCGAGTCGCCGTGTTGTACCGAGACCCGATCACTTTCGGGCCCGTCCCGAGCTGCATCAGGAGAACTGCGTTGCTCTCCCGCGCCCCAACTTTGGCAAGCCCGATAGAAATCGGATCCGGCGACTTCTCTAATCCCACCAGAACTCCCACATTCGATTGTCGCGAAGGTGCGCGGCGTACGCCGTCAACGTGTCGAGCGACCCCTGCCACATGTTGTCTGGGCACAACGCGAAGTGCTCGGCGGCGAGCGCCAGGGCCGCCTTCTCATCACGCGGCGGGTTGCCGACGGTCAGGGTCAGCGTGGCGAAGCCCATCGCGACCACGCGAGCTTTCCACTTGACTTCCCATGACCGCAGCACCGCGGAGAGCAAGGCCGGATCCTCGTGGGCGTTGACCGCGCCGGTCCAGCCGATCGCGGCGATGATATCCGCCGGCCGGTCGGCGCCCACGAGGGCGAGTCTCCGGTCCCGAATCTTGCCGAGGATCTCACGGTCGTCGCTGATCTGGCTCAGGTCGCTCGGCGGCGTCGCCATGCCCGGAAACTGGCGGCCGAAAGGCCGTACCACAGCCAACGCTTCCTCATCCCCTTCCGCGAGATTCGCCGTCCACGAGTTCGCCAGCTCCGCGGCCACGTCAAAAAAGATGGCGCGACGGGGATCCGTCGGGCAGAACTCGGCGGGGTCCCAGGGGCGGTTCGGCTCGCTGTCCAGGCCGCTCAAGAGGACGGGCACGAGGTTGACGGCCGACGCGGCCTGCCGAAGCTGGTACAGGGCGCGCCCTGCGTCTCTGACCGGCCCGTCCGTGGCCCAGATGACGGGCTGCTCGATCGCCTCGACCCCCATCGGTTTGAACTGCCCATCTCCCTTGAGCCGGCGCCCCTTGGGGAGTTTCACTCCGCCCAGCGTCAGCGGGCCGTCCTCGGGCAGGAGCGGAGCCTCGAACGGCGGCAGCGCCGGCGGCTGCCGGAAGCCGGGCAGGTCCGCGGGTCTCGGCCCTGTGCCTTCCACCTCGACGTAGCCCTCCCGCAGCTTCTCGGCGACGAGATTTCGCACGCGCTCCGCCGCCTCCTCCCACGACCCGATTTCTTTGGTCTGCGTCTGGCCATTGGTGCCAATCCGGCCGAAATGGACCGTGACCTGAGTGTCGGTCTGGCTGATCTCCCAGAACTTGCTGTGGCCGCCGCCGACGAGCTCAAAGCGCCGCATCAGCCCTGGCCACTCATCTCGATCACGCCTGGAGCCCGACCCGCGGAAAGACCTCCTCGGCGAACCGCGTTATGACCCCGCCCTCGAACGCGTTGGGCAGGTTGACGATGAAGTACTGGATCCCGACCTCGGCGTAGCCGCGCATGAACTCGGCGATCCGGTCGGCGTCGCCGTGGAGGGGATGCCACGTGCGGACGAACGACTCGTCCGCGCCGCTGCGGCGCGCCACGTCGGCGACCACCCGGTCGACCTCGCCGCGGTCGCCGAGGATCGTGTAGAACTCCAGCGTCTTCAGGACCGAGTCGTAGTCCCGACCAACCGTCTGGCAGTGTTCGCGCAGCACCTCGAGCTTGTGCCGCACCGTCTCGACGTCCGCGTTGAAGTTGCACGCGTCGCCATACTGCGCGACAAGTTTCAGGGTGACCTTCTCGCCTCCGCCGCCGATCCAGATCGGCGGGTGAGGCTTCTGCACCGGCTTGGGCTCGTTGATGGCCCCGCGGACCTTGTAGTAGCGGCCCTCGAAACTAGCCTGCTCGTCGGTCCACATCGCCTTGATGACCTGCAAGGACTCGCGCAGCATCCGCAGTCGCTCGGGGGTGTCGGGATATTCGTATCCGTACGCCTCGTACTCGTGCTGGTACCAGCCGGCGCCGATGCCGAGGATCAGGCGGCCGTTGCTCATCACGTCGACGCAGCTCGCCATCTTCGCGAGAAGCGAGGGCGGCCGGTAGCCGTTGCACGTCACCATCTGCCCGAGCCGGATCGTCCTGGTGTCGCGGGCCAGCGCGGCCATCGACGTCCAGCACTCGAACACCGACTCGAGCTGCGGCGCCGGCACCGTGTGGAAGTGGTCGTAGAGCCATACCGCGTCGAACCCGGCCTGCTCCGCTTCGCGGGCACAGCGGCTCATCGTCTCGTACTTCTCGACCGGGTCGGGCACGTCCGCCAGGTCCATACGCCAGCCCTGGGGCACGAAGACGCCGACCTTCAGGTCGTTTGCGGGCACGCCCTAATTGTCGGCGGACTCAGCTGATCTTGGTAGGCGGTGGCGCCTCGGGCGGAGGTCCGGGCCAGGCGGTTGCCGACTCGACCGCGGGTGCGACCGGCGACATCGCCGGCTGCGCCGCAGGCTGCAGAGCGGGGCGCCGCAGAGTCCGCCATGTCAGGAACATCCCAAGCAGGAAGCCGACCGCGACGGCGATGAAGCCGACCGCGAGCACGAGGCGCGAGTCCTGGAGCGGCGAGACGCTTGCGACCAGCCCCGCGTCGGATCCTGTCGTCGCGGTAAATGTCTGCGCCTTGGTCCAGGACAGCTTCCAGATTGCAGTCTTGCGGTCGAGTGTGAAGAGCGCTCCGGGCGCGGACGTGATCTGGTGCGGGACCGTCAGCGCAAACGTGATGACAAAGATCGATGCGATCTCGTCGTTGGAGATGATCTGCTGCTGCCCAGGGGACGGCGACGGCAGCGGCGTCGGGGACGTCTTGAAGGCGTAGGTGTCGTTCTGGCCGGTGGTGGTGTGGGTCGCCGAGCTGAAGAAGCCGCCGGTGTTCGCCAGGTTGATGCCGACCCCGGTGCCTGAGGTCGCCCCCGACGGGCTCAGTTTGGAAGGGGCGGTCAGAAACGCGAAAGCGTCCTTCTCGGTCTTGAAGGGGACGGTCATCAGGGCCCCGGTTTCGTCGCCCTCGGTGACCGCCGTGACCTTGCCTCCGGGGTACTGCTTCTGCAGCTGGGCGTTGGCCTTGGCGATGTCCGACGGGCTCAATCCCGACACGGTCGTGCCGGTCGAGCCCTGCATCAGCGACTTGGGAAACAGAAATTTCAGCCCGACGGTGACCGAGCCGTCGGCGTTGAAGGTGGCGCTGGTGTCGAATCCGCACCCGGCCGCGCCAAAGGCCACGGCCACGACGAGCAGCGCCCTGGCGACCACCTTGCGCATAGGAGCGATATGTTGCGCGGCCGGCCGGGACTTCGATCGGGCTTAGACGAGTTCCGTCTGTCGCAGGGAAGCCAGGAATGCCTCGATCGCGCGGTTCACCGGCTCGGGGTGAGTCACGTTGCTGGCGTGGCCGGCGCCCTCGATGCGGACCACCCCATGGCAGCCCTCCAGCCCCGAGCACAGCCCCTCGGCAAGCGAAAGGTCGATGGCCACGTCATCCGAACCGTGGATGACTGTCGCGGGCGCCTTGATCTCCCCCAGGCGCCCCGTGATGTCGTCCCGGTCCATCAGGGTGCGGTAGATGAACGTGAGCGTCGCCGGGTCGCGGCCCTTCCACCTGTCGATCCAGGCCGCGGACTCAGGGCGCTCGTTGCCGATGATGATCGCCGCGACCATGGCGAGGAGCTGGTCGTTCGGCCCGGAGCCGACCCAGACGTCGTGCATGAGGTCGTACTGGAGAGCCTTGTCCGGGTCCTCGGTCCCTGCCTGCGTGTCGATCAGGACGAGGCCCGCGGTCCGCTGGGGATGACGGAGCGCAAACCGGAGGCTCACGAAGCCGCCCTGGCTCATCCCACCGACGACCGCGCGCTCGACGCCGATGCCGTCGAGGAGCGTCGCCAGGTCGTCGGCCGACTCCCAGTAAGTGAACGGGTCGGCCGTCGAGACCGTGCGGCCGTGCCCACGCTGATCCCACGTGATGACGCGGTGACGAGGCGTCAGGGCCGCGACCTGCGGCTCGAACATCTCGCTGTCCATCAGGAAGCCGTGCGACAAAACTAGCGGGACTCCCCCACCGCCCGAGTCCTCGTAGTGGAGCCGTTGGCCGCGCACGTCGGCGACAGGCATCGGCGCAAGCCTAATCTGTCAGCGATGCCCGAGCTGAAGGAACCGGTCTTCACCGACGTGCTCGACGCGGCGCGGCAGATCCGGCCTTATCTCCAGCCGACGCCGTTGCGCCGCTACCCGGCGCTCGACCGGCTGGTCGGGACCGAGGTCTACGTCAAGCACGAGAATCAAAACCCCACCGGCGCGTTCAAGGTGAGGGGCGGGATCAACCTGGTCAGCCGGCTGAGCCCTGACGAACGCGAACGCGGAGTCATCGCGGCCTCGACCGGGAACCACGGCCAGTCGGTCGCGTACGCGGCGCGCCTTTTCGGAGTCAGCGCCATCATCTGCGCTCCGGCGGCCGCCAACCCGGTCAAGGTCGAGGCGATGCAGGACCTCGGCGCCGAGGTGATCCTGGAGGGCGAGCGCTACGACGACTCGCGCCGCCACGCCGAGAAGCTCGCGCGGGAGCACGGCTACCGTTACATACATTCCGGCGACGAGCCCCTGCTCATCGCGGGCGTGGGAACGCACACGCTCGAGGTGCTCGAGGAAGAGCCGCAGGTCGATGCCGTCATCGTGCCCATCGGCGGCGGATCGGGAGTCGCGGGCGCGTGCATCGCGGCGAAGGCCGTCAACCCGGAGATCCGAGTCATCGGCGTGCAGTCCGACCAGGCGCAGTCGGCCTACCTGTCGTGGAAGAGCGGCGAGCCGCGCGAGTCCCCGAACCGCACGCGCGCCGAGGGCCTTTCGACGGCGGCGCCCTTCGAGCTGCCGCAGCGGATCATGCGCAGGCTGATGGATGACTTCGTCCTCGTCTCCGACGACGAGATCGATGCTGCGACCGCGGTGATGATCGAAAAAACACGGACGCTGGTCGAGGCGGCGGGCGCGGCCGCGATGGCGGCGGCTCTCAAGCTGAAAGGTTCGCTGCGAGGTCACCGCGTGGCTCTCATTTGCAGCGGCGGCAACATCAGCCCGGCTCAGCTGAAGGCGTTGCTGTCGGCCCAGGTCATCGGTTAGTCTCTTCAGGCCCAACCGGGGCAACACGAGGAGGCTACGAATGATCTCGATTCGCAAGTTCGTCGGTTACACCGGAGCCGCCGCAGGCATCATGGCGGCAATCGCGCTGGCGGCGTCTGCTCAAACGGCAGTCGCAGCGGCGCCCTGGAATCAATCGCCGGCGACAGAGGCGACTGTGAGCCCGCAGTGCACCGCGGCATTCCAGGACATCAAGGCCGCAGCGGCCGCCGACCGGTCGGAGGACGCGACCGAACGCGCGGTCGCCAAAACCAACCCGGATCTGACCGCCGACCGGGCCGAAGACAGCACCGAGCGCGCCCCACCACCCAGACGCAGTGGATGCAGCTCCAGACATTGGCGCAGGCGGCGCGTGCCGCATGCGGAGGCTGGACCGAGCACAGCTAGGGGTCGCTGTTCAGGTCAGGTGTAGAGAAGGTCTCCCCACTCATCCGCGTCGAGGCGGAGGTCGAGGTGCTTCATGCGGCCGAGGCCGCGCACGGTGAGGCCAAAGCGCGACGGGAGTCGGGCCGCGGCGCGCCGATCGATCAGAAATCGGGTGCCGTCCGCAAGGGCCGCGGAAACGTGGCCGTCGATCGTGTCGCGTCGCGAGAGCTCACGCACGCGGACCTCGCACAGCTTGCCCCCGCCGCAGCACCGGTGCACGTCATACGCGATGACGTATGCGTCGGCCGGATGCGAATCGAGCCACGAACGAGCCTGCGCATCGACCTCCAGCTCGAACATCTCTATCTACGACCCGCCGCCGCGAGGAGCTTGATCTCTTCGAGATGCGCCCAGCCGTGGGCGTAACAGGCGATGCTCACGACGATCCATACGGGCTGGCCGACGAGCGGCAAGATGGATTCCTGCACCTCTGGGCGCTGGTAAGCCCTGGCCGCGGCCGCGTGCTCCTTCAGCTTGTTCGGCGCCTCGAGGTCCTCGTCGGTGACCGACTTGAGCCACTGGCTGACGTTTGACCTGACCGCGTCGGCGTAGGCGGCGACCTCCTCCGGGACGACCTCGGCGGCCAGCTGGTCCGCTTCCTCGGCGGAGTAGCCGGTTCCCCCTTCCGGGCGCGCCCAGGGCTTTCCGACCCAGGGCTCCGATGCGATCAGCTCGGGCACACCCCTGATTCCCATGTTGACGGTCGAGTCGATCGTGCGCGGAACGTGCCAGAGCGTGAACGCGGGCAGGTTGGTGCCGGGGACCGCTCGGCGCAGCCACTCGTCGTGCTCCATCGATGCGGCCACTTCGTGGAGGTGGAAGTTGAGCGCGTTCAGCTGCGTCGCGAGAAGGCGGGCGGCCTGCATCGCGATAGTGTGATCTCACGCCGCCTTAGAGGTTGGCGCAGAATTGGTCGTGAGGATGCGGGCCAAGATCAACCAGATACCAACCGTCGAGGACGCCACCTGGGGGGCGGTCTTCGTCGCCCTCACGCTGTCGCACCGCAAGGACTGGCGCTTCCACTGGAACGGTTATCGCAAGGGTGAGCACGACCAGTTCTCCGTCATCGAGATCGAGGCCGAGGGCGAGGACGTCGACGGAATGCGGGCTGAGATCCTGGAAGTGATCGATCTCGTCAACGCGGCCGCAAGGCGCGACCCGCTGAGCCAGATGGTCCAGATTGACCCCGGGCTTATCGAGGTTCTCGTCTCCTAGGGCTGAGGATCGCTGCCCCACCCGTCCTGAACCGGCGCCGAGCCGCCAGGATTACAGCCGTTGCCCGGATTCATTCCGGGCGTCCGCCGGCCGTCTGCCCCGCGCAACCAGAACGTGAGCTGTGGAAGCCCAGAGGGGGTCCCGCGGGGGAGATCCGCAGATTAATTTTCGGCTGAGGAGCAGTCAGAACAGTAAAGACATTGCTGGGAGGTTGAAACCATGACGGCCACATCGACGATGAAGACGGCGACCCTCGACGTCCCGGGCGCGAGACTGTACTACGAGGTCCGCGGAGCGGGTCCTGTGCTGCTGTTCATGCCCGGCGGACCAGCCGACGCCACGACTTTCCGCCAGATCGAGGACGACCTTGCTGCGAAGTACACGGTCGTGACCTACGACCCACGCGGCCTCTCGCACAGCGAGCTCACCGAGCCGCTCGACGACTCGCGCATGGTCGAGATCTTCGCTGACGACGTGCATCGCCTGCTGGCCGTGCTGACCGACCGGAAGGCGGACATCTTCGCGAGCAGCGGCGGCGCGACGATCTCGCTCGAGCTGGCTAGGCGCCACCCCGAGCAGCTGCGAACTGTGATCGTGCACGAGCCTCCGACACCCTCCTTCCTGTCGAACAGCGCGGAGGTGCGCGCTCGGATGGAGGATGTCTGCGATACATGCACAAGCGAAGGAGTCTGGCCTGCGGCGGCGAAGTTCATGGCCCTCGTCGGCATCGAGGGCGGTCCGCCTCCGGCGTCCGAGGGCCAGCCGACCGCCGAGCGGCTCGAAGCCATGGCGATGATGCAGAAGAACATGGAGTTCTTCTTCGGCCGCTACATCCGCAACATCGCCCGCTACGAACCGGACATCGTCGCGCTGAAGGAGTGCTCGTGCCGGATCGTCCCGGCCGTCGGCGAGGAATCCGCGGGCCAGCTGGCCCACAACGGCGGCCTGGGCCTGGCGAAGCGCCTCGGGGTGGAGGCGACCGTGTTTCCTGGAGACCACGGCGGCTTCTCAGGCCGGCCGAAGGAGTTCGCGGCCAAGCTTCGTGAGGTGCTCGGCTAGGCCGGCATCGACTTTTCGGTCGAGGGCAGCCTCGTAGTCAGGAGAGCGGCGACCAGCGAGATCGCCGCTCCCGTCCACAGAACCGTAGCGAGCCCGTTGCGGACCAGGATCGCGCCGACGATCCCCCCGGCGATGGAAGACAGATAGATAGGCAGCAGGACCAGGTTGAGCGTCGTGGCCCGGCGCTCTTCTGGCACGGCCGTGGCAAGGAGCGCGAACACCATCGAGATTGCGGTCGCGGTGGCGCCGCCTAGGAAGACTGCGCCGACCGTGAGCAGGACCAGGTTCGGCGCCAGGGCCAGCTCGGCCAGGCTCGCCGCGGCAAGCACGCACGCCCCTACGAGAAGGGGACGGAAGCCGAAGCGATCGCCCGCGGCTCCCGCCAGCGGCGAGAGCAGCGCACCCAGCAGAGCGGAGGCGCCGAACACGATGCCGATCTGGCCGGCGGCGCCAGACGTTCCGCCGACGAGCCTCACGACCAGCAGAGGCAGGAACGGGTTGGCGATCTGCAGCGCAAAGTACGCGAGCCCGAAGACGCCGAACACGATGAGGGTAAGGCGCCCGGTCAGCGCCTGGCGAAGGGCGCCGAGCGCGAGCTGAGCCGCCGAGCCAGGTGGCGCGGCCGGGCGTGGGCCTTCCCGAGCGAAAGCCACCAGGACGATCCCGGCCGCCAGCGACATCGCCGCGTCGAGGGCGAACAACGTGTGGAAGTTCAGGACGCCATGGTCGACCAGCCAGCCCCCGGCCGCCGGCCCGATCGCGAAACCGAGCGACGGGCTGATGCCGAAGATGGAGATCGCGAGCCCGACGCGCTGCCGCGGAGTGACCGCGCGGAGCGCGGTCAGCATGACGCCGGTGTTGCCGAGCTGGAAGCCGACCAGAAGCATCGCGAAGGCTGCCTGCCAGCGGTTCTGCGCGAGCCACAGCACAGAGAAGACCACCATCTCGACGATCGCGCTGCGGGCGATGATCGGGATGCGTCCGTAGCGCTCGGCCCAGACTCCCCAGAAGGGAACCAACGGCAGGCCGAACAGGAAAAATGCGGCGTTCAGATACCCGGTCCAGGCCGGAACCTCGGACGGCGGCACGTGCACCGTGGCGAGGTACAGCGGCATGAACCGGAAGACGTGGGACACGGTGAACGCTTCGATGACGGATGCGATCCCGAAGAGGACGAGCAGCGTGACCCACCCCGATGAACCCGTCCGCGTAGACACCTCGACGGACTATAGGTGGGTCGGGCCTGGCGATCGGCCGAGTAGTACTGTTCCAGCCGGATGGGGCAGGCCGCGAAGCAGAAGCACAACAAAGCCGGCGACACAAAACCCCGAAACGGCGTGCTTTCGCGACAAGACTATGACAAGGAGCTGCGCCGCCTCCAGGTGGAGCTCGTCCAGCTCGAAGAGTGGGTCCGCTACCGAGGCTTGCGCGTCGTGGCCATCTTCGAAGGCCGCGACACCGCCGGCAAAGGTGGCGTCATCAAACGGCTTACGGCCCTGCTCAACCCCAGGTTCGTGCGCGTCGTCGCGCTGCCGGCCCCCACCGAACGGGAGAGGACACAGTGGTACTTCCAGCGCTACATCGCGCATCTTCCATCTGCAGGCGAGATGGTCCTGTTCGACCGCAGCTGGTACAACCGGGCGGGCGTCGAGCACGTCATGGGCTTTTGCTCGCATGAGGAATACGAGGAGTTCATGAGGACCTGCCCTCAATTCGAGCGGATGCTGGTCCGGTCAGGGATCATCCTCGTCAAGTACTGGCTCTCGGTCAGCGATGAGGAGCAGGAGCGGCGCTTCCTGGCGCGGATCAACGATCCGAGCAAGCGTTGGAAGTTGAGCCCGATGGACCTGCAGGCACGCGCGAGGTGGGTCGACTACTCGGAGGCGAAGGACCAGATGTTTGCGTACTGCGACATCAAAGAAGCTCCGTGGCACGTCGTCGAGACGGACAACAAGAGGGCCGCGCATCTCAACCTGATCAGCCACTTCCTCCGCCTGATCCCGCATGAGGAAGTGCCGCACGATGACATCAAGCTTCCCCCCCGTCAAAAACGAAGCTACACGCGGCCTCCAAAGAGCTCACAGCGGATGGTTCCGATCAAGTACGAGGTGAAATAGAAGTGAAGGTCAGGGATCTGCCGCCTGGGCGCCTGCTGTCCGTGGATCCACAAACATCTGTCGCTGAAGTCGCGCGGCAGATGAATGCCGACGATTCGGACTCGGTCGCCGTGATGTCTGAAGGTCGCCTGGTTGGCATCATCACGGAGAGGGACCTCGTGCGAGCGATCGCGGACGGCATCGACGCCCGTCAGGTCCGAGCAGACGTCGTCATGACGGCCGACCCTGCCACGGTCGACGCCGACGAAGAGGTCGCGTTGGTGGCCGTCAAGATGATGCGACTCGGCGTGAGACACCTGCCTGTCGTGAACAAAGCCGGGAAACCTGTTGGGCTTGTCTCGGCGCGCAACCTGGTCGCGATGCTCGAGCGAGGCGCCGGCTAGCGCAGCTTTTCCGCGAGGTCGAGGAAGTCTGTCGCCTCGATGTCGGCGCCAGGGTCGGGCCGTCGATCCGCCGCGCCACCCTGTCCTTTCTCTAGCGGCCGTTCGACGAACGCAGCCCGGAGTCCGGCCGCCTGCGCGGCGCGCAGGTCCCCCTTGTGCGCGGCGACCATCATGACCTCGCGCGGCTCCAGGCCGAGGACCGAAGCCGCGCCCAGGTAAACCTCTGGGTCGGGCTTGTAGTGATGGAAGTCCTCCGCCGAGATCAGCCGCTTGAAAGGCAGGGCGGAAAACCGCATCAACGCAGCCTGCTGTGAACGATTGCCGTTCGATAGCGTCGCGATCTTGAAGCGTTGAGCGAGGCGCGCCAGACCAGGCGCCGCGTCAGGCCATGGCGGGAGACGCTCCCAGGCGTGAGTCAGCTCTTCGCGTTGGGCCGAATCGAAGGCCTCGAGGCCGAAATTCCTGAGGACCTCGTCAAGCGATAGGCGGTGCAGCCCGTCGAAGTTCGTCCACGGCAGCTCACCGCGGCGAACCCTGTCCATGGAAGGTGAGTAGAGGGCGCGCCATGCGTCCGCCAGCCTCTCCCAGTCGCCATCGATCCCGGCGAGATCACCAAGGCGCCGCGCTGCGGCAGCCACGCCCGAGCGCCAGTCCACCGTGGTGCCGAACACGTCGAAGGTCAAGGCGCGTACCGCGCCCAGGTCGGTCAGGAAAATGCGTTCCGCAAGAACTCGAGCTGCCTGGCGTTCGCCTTGCGCGCCAGTGCGGTCGGGTACTGGTTGAAGCCGTGCACGCCCTCGGGATAGATCACGACGTCAGCATGATTTCCTGCAGTCCGCCAGCGCTCGGCCATGAAGAGCGTGTCGTCGATCAGCGGATCGAGCGTGCCGACCGTGAAAAGTGCGGGCGGCATGTCGTTGAGGCGGGCAAAGAGCGGTGAGATGTCCGGCACGCGCCGCTCGTCCGGCATCACGCCAGGAAGGAAGTTGTCGCCGAACCATTCGATGATGGGCGTCGACAGGACCAGGTTGCGATCGCCCCACAAGATCTGGCTCGGCGTGCCGCTCAGGTCGTACGCGCCGTAGACGAGATTGGCCGCGGAGATCCGATTCTTGACTCCGTGCCGGTCGCGCAGCCTGAGCAGGGTGACGACCGAGAGATGCGCTCCGGCCGATTCGCCGCCGATGGCAAATCGTGCGGGGGCTTCGAGCAGCTGCGATCCGTGCTCGAGGAGATGATGCACGACATCCTCGCAGTCGTCGGGGCCGGCGGGGTACGGGTGCTCCGGGGCGAGCCGGTAATCGATGCTCGCGGCGCAGAGACCGGTTTCGTTGGCGAGGAGCTTCAGGCCGACGTCCTGCATGTCGTGCCCGCCGAGCGTCCACCCGCCGCCGTGGATGTGGAGGTAGATGCCGACAGGCTTGCGGTCGGGACGGATGACGCGGACCTTTATCGCCCCGGCGCGGCCGGCGATCTCGATGTCCCGCGCCTCCTCGAGGAAGACCGGCGCGGGAAAGATGCCCTTTCCCTCCCGCCTCGCCCGGCGCGAGATCTCGGGTGGCACGGACTGCACAGCCGGCTGGGTGGCGATAAGGGCTTCGAGCTGCGCGTTGAAAGCGCGCGCCTCGTCGATGTCCTGCTGCTCGATCTCGGGCGCGGCGGGCCGAACCGTGGCCATCCGCGCCAGTTTATTCCCGCCAGGCGAACGGGCGGGTACGATCCGCCGAGATGACAAAGGCCTGGATCGTCCGCGAGCTTGGGACCCCCGACACGCTCAGATTCGAAACTGTTGACGCGTCCCCACTGCCCGACGGATTGGTCCGGATCCGTGTCCGCGCGGCGGCGGTCAACTTCTTCGACCTGCTGCAGATCGGCGGCACGTACCAGGTGAGACCCGATCTGCCCTTCGTGCCCGGTGCCGAGGTGGCAGGAGAGGTCGAGGCTGCGCCTCCCGAGACCGGCCTTCATCCCGGCGACCGCGTGCTCGCGGCTGTTCCGCAAGATGGGCTCCACCGCGGCGGCTATACCGAGGTCACCCACGCCGACGCGGACGCCGTGGTGAAGATCCCGGACGCGATGTCGTTCGAGGAGGGCGCTGCGTTTTTCATCAACTACCAGACCGGCTGGTTCGGACTCCACCGCCGCGCACGCCTGCAACCTGGTGAGGTGGTGCTGGTCCATGGCGGAGCGGGCGGTGTCGGCACGGCGGCCATCCAGCTCGCCAAGGCCGCCGGCGCCCGCGTCATCGCGACTGCAGGTTCGGAAGCGAAGCTCGAGGTCTGCCGTGAGATGGGCGCCGACCTCGCGGTCAATTACAACGAGGACGACTTCGTCGCCGCGGTCAAGCAGGCGACCGGCGGCAGAGGTGCGGACGTCATCTATGACCCGGTCGGCGGCGACGTGTTCGATCGATCGACAAAGTGCGTCGCATTCGAGGGTCGGATCGTGGTGGTCGGATTCACTTCAGGCCGCGTACCAACCCCGGCCACGAATCACGTGCTGGTCAAGAACTACAGCGTTGTGGGGCTGCACTGGGGTCTTTACCGCCAGCGAGCGCCGCACCTCCTCCCGGAGTGCACTGAGGCGCTCCTCGAGCTGTACGCGGAGGGAAAGATCCGCCCCTTCGTCGGGCAACGGGCGCCGCTGGCTGACGCCGTCGGTCTTCTCAAAGCGGTGGCTTCGCGCCAGACGGTCGGCAAGGCAATCCTCACCGCGTAGAAGTGCGAGTCGAAATCCGTCATCTTCCGCACCGCCACACCACCGGATAGTCCGGACAAAGCCGCTTCGTGTCAGCGGCAAGCTCCGGATAGTCCGGACGATCCGACGATCGAGCTCAGTAGCCGTACGCGCCGGTCCGGGCTGCGGGAGCGGGGCCGAAGCCCTGAGACTTTGACCTCTGCAGGATGAACTGGGCGACCTGCTTGCCGAGCAGCTGACCGGCCGCGTCGTCGAGGGGGGTGTGCTGACCGGCGTAGATCCGGCTGAGGCCGGCTTCCGTCGCGATCGCGCGGTAGCTCGCAAAAGTCCGCACCGTTCCCGGCAATGCGTCGGATGTCACGTCGATCGGGCCTTCGTCGCCGAAGAGCGCGGACAGCACGGTCGCTCCGCTCGCACTGATGGTGCTGTGGGCGCCGGGATACGACGGATCGGCCGCGGTCACCGCTAGCGGTGTCCAGGTCGGATCTTCAGTGAGCCGAATCGCGGTAACCGGCCTCCAGACCAGGTAGTGGTACTTGGCGTCGTAAAACGCGATGACAGAGTCGGCGAAGGTCAGGTTGAGAACGGCGAAGAGGCGAGCGCTCGTCTCGAGGTTTGTGTGATGGGCGACAACCGCCCGATCCGCGATCTCGTTCCACGTGTTCCAGATGGGCGGTGCCCAGAACTTCGCGGCGACAGTCTGATCAGCGGTACGGGTGGTGCTGCTGTCCTGGCCGAGGCTCTTGACTTCGTTCAATGCAGTGGCGTACGCCGCGCCTGTCACAGCCGGCGGGGGTTCCGGCCGGAATGCAGATGCACTGTCGATCACGAACGGCTGGACGTTGGCCCAGCCGGTGAAGACCGGCGCGGGGAACGCGGGCGGCGTCGGGCGGTAGTCGCCCAGCTGGGTTCCCGCAACAAACGGCGGAGGAACGACGGCGGATCCGTCGGCGGTGCGATCGGCGATGAGTCGTGCGGCGACAGTCGAGCCGACCTGAATCCCATCCGCTTTCGGCTTGCCGGCCGGGATCGCCGCCAGCTGAGCTGCGAGCAACGTGTCGAGCTCAGGCTGGAGCTTCGGGTAAAGCGCCGCGAGCGAGTCGTGCGCAGCTTGAGCGGCGGCCGCGTCGATGCGCGCTTGATGAGGAGCGGGTACTGAAAACAGATACGCTGGACCGTCTCTCGTAATCGAGACAATCGCGTCGTAGACGGACGCGTGCAGAATGGCGAAGCTGCGCGTCGGGTGAAGGTTCGCGGGCTGGTCGCCTGGCGTCTTGACGATGTGGAGCAGCTCTACGTTCCAGGCGACCACGATCGCGCTCGAGCGCCCATCGGACCGTGGAGGCGCAGGTCGGCTGCTGCCGGTGGCCACCGCGGTGATCGCCGTCGTGGCGACGACGCCCAGCACGATGCCGAGTGCGACCAATCGACCGATTGTGGACTTCTTCATTTGCATTCTCCTGATCAAGCCGCCGGAGCGGACGGGGTAAGCGGCCCTTCCTCCAGCTGTTGTTTCAAACGGCGTGTGGTGCGATCGAGCAGGTCGCACGCGATGGGATCCAGCCATCCGTTCGTGATGAGCCAGGCTTGGTCTGGCATCGCGACATCGAAGGTCATGAAGATCTCCGAGCCGACGGTTCGCTCTGCGATCGACATCGCCATGCGGACCCGGACATTGGCGAGGTTGGCGGATGGGTCTCCAGTCAGCTCCAGAGACGCCGTGCGTGTTTTGGGGTCGGAGGCGACGATCCGCCCTTTGCCGTGGAAATGCGACTTGAACGGCCCAAGCCCTAGCGCGATTCGCGCCTCGAACGACGCCGGACCCGTGAGCCTGGTCAGGCTGGCGCCCGGCACGCAGCCGATCAGCGTTTTGGGATCGTGAAGCTCACGAAAGACTGAGTCGGGGTCGCGGCTCACGTAGGTGATCGCATTGAGAGAGAGCGTCGTCACGGTTAGCCCTTGCCGACCCTGATTCCCGCCGCGGAGAGGACGTACCAGTCCGCGCCAAAGCTGCTGATCGCCTGGCCCGTTATATCGCCCGCCTTCTTGTCGGACACGAAGTAGTAGAGCGGATGGCCGTTGTAGGTGATCTCGAGCGAACCGTCCTTGCGCGTGGTGGTGGCCAGCAGTGATTGGTTGATTCCCTCACCCGCGACCGGCGTGCCTTGCGCGATGAGCGGCGGCCAAACCGACGCGCAGTCGCCGTAGCAGCTGGACATGTTCGATCGGTCGGCCTCGAACAGGTAGAGGGTCCTGCCGCTGCCATCGACCAGGATCTGGCCAAGCGGCGTGGTGCGCAGGGCAACGGAGCCCATGAGAGACGGCGCCGGCGTGCCAGTGGGGGAGCTGGCCACGCCGGGATACCGCCCGTTTGAGGATGGTGACGTCGATGTTCCATAGGCAGACGTGCCATAGCCGCCGCACGCGGCGACGAGCAGGGCAGCGCCCGCGATTGCTCCGTTGAGAGCGAGCTTCCAGTTCATGTTTGTCGTGCAATCTCCCTTGTGACTCGGAATGGACGCAGCTAGATATGGCGCTGCGTTACATCGACGAAATCAGCCGGCGATCGTGGTTCCCTCGACATCGATCTCATTGATCCCGGGCCCGGGCTGCCACGTCAGGTGAGAAAGTGGAGCGGTTGCCGGCCCGTGAATCACACGCCCATCAAGCGCAAACTCCGACCCGTGGCACGGGCAAACGAAGTGCTTCTTTCCATCGTCGAATGCGTATGAGCAACCGAGGTGCGGACACGTGACGGCGAACGCTCGGAGCTGACCGCCGTCGCGGGTGAGAAAACCGCTGAAGGTCGGGTCGCCGGGCGAGTTGTTCTCACCTCCATCCGCCATGACGAACGCGGCGCCGGCAGGAGCGTCGAAGCGCGACACCGTCCCCTCGCGCAGCGCGGAAAGCGGAGCGTCGAGCGCGACGCGGACCCTTTCCTTCATACGTCTCGGGTCGCGCGGTGGATACAGGTACACGGCCACGGGCGCAACGACGGCGACCACCGTCGCGGCCAGCACGGTGCCGAGCCACCATCCGAGAAATGCACGCCTGGTCGCCATGACGCAAACAACTACGCGCGCGCATTACAGCTCAGACGATGTAGAGCTCGACCTGACCGTTGTTCACGCGAGACGGGATCTTGGGCAGGTTGGCGGGCGCCGCCTTCAGTCGGTAGTAGAGGACTCTGCCTGACCAGCTGAAAGCAGTCTGGTGGCACGGACAGTTGAGCTTTCGGCCGGCGTCGTCAGGCTGCAGCTTGCAGCCGAGGTGCGTGCACACGCCGGACACGGCGCTGATCGTTCCGCCGTCGTTGATGATCACCGCATCCAGATTTGCAGTCGAAACCTGCATCGCGTGCCCCGACGGGAGCGCGGTGATGGCGGCGACTGGTCGCCAGCCTCCGTTGTCAGGCATCAGAGTGGCGGTGCCTGCCGCTGACCAATTCGTCCAGGCCCACGCCGACGACCACCGCCGCAGCCGCCGCCCCGGCTGTGCGCAGCCATACGCGCCGGCTCAGACGGCGATCCACGAGCGGGCTCTCGTCCAGCGCTGCGCTGAGCGTGCGGTGGATTCGGTCAAGGGCAGCCTTGTCCGGAACGTCCGCCCCCACCCGGCCCGCTGCCAGTCCCGCGGCGGCCGTCATGGCTTCAGCCTCCTCAGGGGTTGCGTGGAATCGCGTCGGGCGGCGTCCGTGCAGAAGATCGTCGACGAAACGCGCGACCCGATCGGCTGACTCTCTCATCGAAGCACCTCCCGTTCGAGCTCGGCCGCTTTGCGCAGGGCGCGAAATTGAAGGACGCGCGCGTTGGATTCGGTGACACCAAGCTCGCCCGCCGCCTCGCGCACGGAATAGCCCCGCAGAAAGCGAAGTTCGAGGATGTTCCTGAAGTGCTCGGGGAGCAGGGACAAGAGGCGCTGCGCCCGCTCAACCGCATCAGGGTTGCCGAGAATCTCGACGGGCACCTGCTCGAGCTCGTTGGCCGCATCCCGCGCCGCGTAGTGACGGCGCCAGTGGTCGGCCAGCACGGTGCGCGCGGTCTTGACCAGGTAGGCGCGCACGGTGGGTACCGGGGCGGGCAGCCGCAGCGTCTTCAGCGTCTGCATGAGCACGTCCTCGGCGAGATCTTCGGCATCGGCCGCATTGCCGACCCGTCGAAAGGCGAGCTGGTAGATGCCGACCACGTTGTCCTGGTAGACCGACTCCCAGTCGGGATACAGGGCGGGCTCGGGATCAGGCGGCCGACCCGGCTCCGGGTTGCCGACCAGCCGCAGCTCAGTCACCGCTAACACCGGCCCCCGATCACGCAGACCAGATACGTAGGTGCGTTACAAGCCTCCTTTCATTCCGGCGTTCGAGCTTCCTCTGGAGTAACCGTACGAACGGCTGGGCGGGCAGATCGTTGCCGGCGATGGCGGCCAGCACGTGGCCGGCTGCGATCATGGGGGGCAATGCCTCGGGGATCACGTCGAATCTCGCCGGCCATCGCCTCTCGATCAGGTCATCGATGTATGCGGAGACGTGGTCGGCCTGCGGAGTTTCGCCCGGCAGCGCCGTGAAGCCGAGTCGCTGGGCAACCCGGGCGAGCGCAGCGATGATCCGCCGCCTGGCGACGTCGGGCCGGACGTGCAGCTGGCTGGCGATGGCTTCCGGCGATCGGCGGCGCAGGAAGCGCAGAACAAGGACGAGACGCATCTCTCCGGTGAGGCCGTCGAACAGCGTCTCCATCGCCTGGGTGGATTCGGATCCGGATATGTCGTTACATCTCACGCGGGCGATTCCGTACCGCTCGACCCAATGGCGGTTGACCGCTTCGACCGTGGCGTCAATCACGTTGTCGTCCACGACCTGTACAAGGTCGGGCAGCTGGAGGTGGGCTGCCACGTTGAAGAACACCCAGGTGGTCGTGTCCTCACTGTCCACGCGATTGCCGGTCCAACGAAAACCAGCTCTGTAGGTGGGCATCAGCCATCGGTTGAAGACCTGCGCGTTCGAGGTGTAGGTCAGACCACGCACGACCGCGAGGTGATCCATCGCATCGCAAATACGGCCTCTCGCTACAGAAATGGTGGGCACCCTGGCCGGTTTCGGGGAGATGTGACGAAGCCGATCGGCCGGCCCCGCGAACTCGAGGTCAGCACCCTCGCCCACCGCGAACTACCATATCGTCGTTTGACGGGGGCAACGGGCAGGCAAGCGGTTCCGAGATCGCGTGCCACCGAACTAGGGGAGGTATGAACTTGGTCACGCGCATCATCCGGCCAACTTTCTGGCTGGCTCTCGTCCTGGCCGCGACGGTCCTCGTCGCTGCCTGTGGAGGCCAGCCTTCGGGCAATCAGCCCCAGAGCTTCAAGGGCACGAAAAAGGTCGGCTACTCGGCGCCTTTGACAGGCCAGTCGGCTCTCTACGGCCATGCTGTCAGCCAGAGTCTGCAGCTCGCCGCCGACGACATCAACGCCAAGGGCGGGGTCAATGGCTACAAGATCGAGATGGACATTCAGGACGACGGCACGACCGTCCCGCAGGCGGTGAGCAACACCAAGAACATGATCCTGCAGGACAACGTCGTCGCTTTGATGGGGTCTGTCACATCCGCCCAGTGCCTTGCCGAGAGCCCGATCGCAAAGCAGAACAAGGTCATCACAATCGATGCCACCTGCAACAGCTGGCAGCTGACCATGGAGTCTGACGTGGTCAATCCTTACTGGGTGTCGATCGTCCCCAACACATACATGGAGGGCACTGCCGCGGGCAGGCTTGCGGCCACCCTGAACGTCAGCAAGATCTTCATCGTCTCGCCGAAGTATCTGTTCGGGATCTCAGAGACCAACGCCTTCGTGGCGGCGTTGAAGAAAGCCAACTCGAGCGTCCAGATCGTGAACGATCCCAGCACTTGGTACGTGCCCTTTCCGACCAATCCGCGGTGGGACTCGACCATCAACGCCATCCAGGCGGCCAAGCCGGACCTGGTGTACTCGAACATCTTCGCGGCCGACCAGATCAACTTCGTAAAGCAGGCGCTGGCGGTTGACCCACAATTCTTCGTCAAGTACCCGATGACGACTCTCGTCTCGGTCGACGAGCTCAACACGCTCGGCTCCCAGTACCCGCTCGGCATGCACGCTTACATGCGCGCGCCGTTCTTTGCGCTGCAAAACAACAACCCGCGACTGACCGACTTCATCACCCGCTACCGCGCCAAGTACAACGGCGAATATCCGTCTGACTGGGCGGTCATGGACTACGACGCGTTCATGCTGTGGGCCCAGGCTGCGAATGCGGCGAAGAGCTTCGATGCGGACCAGGTGGTCAGGCAGATCTCGGGCCACACGTTCGACAGCCTGCGCGGCTATAAGATCACGATCCGCACCAACGAGCTGCAGGCCAACGTCGGCGAGACGGTCGGCACCACGACATCCTCGAGCACCTACCCATTCCCCGTGCTCAAGGACTCGGTGAACCTCAAAGGTGACGACCTGATGATGCCGCTGCAGATGGTCAACGAGATCAAAGGCGACCAGTGCGACAAGACGGCGGGCCAACCCAATACCGCGAACTTCGCGCTGTGTCCGTCCTGGAAAGCGAGCTAGCCAGAACCTAGAGCAACCAGCTACACAAATGAGTCCGGGGCAGCTCCTACTCTTCGCGGTGGGCGGGCTGGCCAATGCGGCCTACCTGTTCATCGTGGCGGCGGGGCTGTCCCTGGTGTTCGGGGCGTTGCGCGTCATCAACATGGCGCACGGTTCGCTCTACATGGTCGCCGCGTTCGTGACGGTGGTCATCGCCAACCAGGTCGGCGCCAACCTCGGCTTCTGGGCCGGGCTCCTGGTGGCTGTGGCCGTCACCGGCCTGATCGGGGGAGTCGTCGAGATACTCGTCCTCAGGCGCGTCTACGGAAGGGAGCACCTCGTCCAGCTGCTAGGGACCTACGCGGTGAGCCTGGTGGTCGCGGGCGGCGTGCGCATCGTCTTCGGCGCGAATTACCGTACCGTCGCCTCGCCGATTCCAGGTCATTTCGACGTGGGCGGCTACAGCTACGCCAGCTATTCGCTCTTCATGATCGCCGCCGCGATAGTGATCGCCGCCGGCGTATGGGCGATGCTCTACCGGACGAACCTCGGCCGGAACATCCGAGCGGCGGTCGCGGATCCGGACCTCTTGAACGCAACTGGAGTCAATGTCACGCGGCTGTATACCCCCGTCTTCGTGATCGGCGCCGGGCTGGCGGGGCTCGGAGGCGCGATCGTCGCGCCAAGCCAGGCTATCGGCTCCAGCATCGTGGGCATGGTGGTTTCGTTTGGACTGGTCATCCCCGCCACCAGCCCGTTCGCGCTTGCCTTCGTCTTCATCATCATGACCGCCGTCCTGATCGTTCGGCCGCGCGGCCTGTTCGGTCTGCCCGAGAGTTGAGCCGGCTGTTTCCCCGCTCCCTTGGCGACCGGGTGCGCTGGGGAGTGGTACTGGCCCTGCTTGTCTTCGTGGCCCTGATCCCTCCGCTGTCCGGGCTCTACGAGAACCTGAACCCCGACGCCAGTTCTCGGTTCCAGATCTTCCTCGGCACCTCCGCCCTGGTGCTTGCGCTGTGGGCGGTCTCGTACAACCTGATGCTCGGCTACACGGGCATGGTCTCCTTCGCCCACGCCGCCTACTACGGCGTAGGCGCTTACACGGTCGCGCTGGTCTTCAAGCACTACCACCTCCCCATCCTGCTGGGTCTTGCCCTCGCGCCCTTCGTCGCCGCCGCGGTCGGACTGGTCACGGGCCTGGTCGCGCAGCGGGCGGTCAGGCTCTATTTCTCCCTCCTCACACTCGCCATCTCGCAGCTGCTCTTCTCGATCGCATTCACCTGGTACGACTTCACCGGCGGCGACAACGGCATCGCGGTCACCATCCCTGACCAGTTGAGCGACTACACCACGCTCTACTACTTCACCGCCGGAATCGTCGGCGTGTGCCTGCTGCTGATGTTCGCCCTCGTGCGCTCGCCGTTCGGCGCGGCCCTGCTGTCGATCCGCGAGAACCGGCAGCGGGCAGCCGCGATCGGCATCAACGTGAAGGCGTACGAGCTGGCCATCTACACCATCGCCGCCCTGTTCGCGGGCGTCGCGGGCGGTCTCTTCATCTTTTACCAGCAGCAGGCCTACCCGGAGATGCTCTACTGGACGGCCAACGCCCAGCCGGTCGTGGTCTCACTGCTAGGCGGCACCACGACCTTCCTGGGACCCGCGATCGGCGCATTCATCTACGTGGTGCTCGACAACGCGATCTCGAAGCAGTTCCCCTACCAGTTCGACATCATCCTCGGCGCCATCGTGCTGGCCGTCGTGCTGGCGGTGCCCGGCGGCTTCTCCGACGCGCCTTCCGTCTTCCTGCGCCTGCGCGAGCGCTTTCATCGCGGCGAGGAGTCGGAGACGGCGCCTGTCGAAAGCGCCGGCGAAGCGATTCGGATGTTCGACGTGCGGAAGGCGCTGGCCAGCGATGCGATCCAGGCCGAGGAGGTGCGCTCCGGACAGACCCTGCTCCGGATCGAGCACCTGAGCCGAAGCTTCGGCGGCCTGCGCGCGGTGGAAGACGTCAGCCTCGAGGTGAGGCAGGGCGACCGCCACGCCATCATCGGTCCGAACGGCGCCGGCAAGTCCACACTCTTCAACCTCATCACCGGTCAGCTGAAGCCCACCTCCGGCAAGGTCGTCTTCGACGGCCGCGACATCACGGGGAAACCGCCCCACCTGATCGCGCGGACCGGCATCGGACGCGCCTTCCAGATCACGACGATCTTCCCGAAGCTGACCGTGCTCCAGAACCTGCAGTACGCGATGCTCGCCCATCGCGGGTACACCGTTCGGCCGTTCGGCATCGCGAATCGCACCTTCAAGGCTGAGGCGCAGGAGCTTGCCGAGGCGGTGGGTCTGGGGGCGTGGGCAGGCTTACCCGCGGGCCAGCTGAGCCACGGCGACCAGCGCGCGATCGAGATCGCGATCTCGCTCGCCCTCGGCTCGAAGCTGGTGTTGCTCGACGAGCCGACCGCCGGAATGTCCGCGTATGAGACCGACAAGGCCATGGAGCTCGTCCGGCGCCTGGCGACGGAGCGGCACCTGACTCTGCTGTTCTGCGAGCACGACATGTCGGTCGTCTTCAGCACGGCTCGCACGGTGACGGTGATGCACCAGGGCCGCGTCCTCACGGAAGGCACGCCCGAACAGATCCGGCATGACTCGGACGTGCAGAAGGTCTACCTGGGCGAGCTCGAGCAAGAGGAGCTCGGCGCCTAAATATGCTCAAGGTCGAAGGCATGAACGTGCGCTATGGCAAGAGCCACGTCGTCTTCGACTTCAGCGTGGAAGTCGAGGACGGCGAGCTGCTTGCGGTGCTCGGCCGCAACGGCGCCGGCAAGACAACGGTCATTCGAGGCATCACCGGGCTGCTGCCAGGCGCTTCGGGCAAGGTCAGCATCGGCGCCCGCGATGTGAGCGATTGGCCGGCTCACAGGCGGACCCGCGGGGGAATCGCCTATGTGCCCTCCGGTGCGCGCTGCTTTCAGAACCTCACGGTGGACGAGAACCTCGAGATCGCATCGCACGCGAACGGCGAAGGCCGGAACTGGACGAAGAAACGGGTCTGGGAGCTGTTCCCGAAGCTCGAGAGTCTGAAGAACAACCTGGCGGGCGGTCTTTCCGGCGGCGAGCGTCAGATGCTGGCGGTCGGGCGCGCGCTCATGGGCAACCCGCGGGTGATGCTTCTGGACGAACCGACCGAAGGCTTGGCGCCCGTGCTGGTGCAGTCGATCGGGACGCTGCTGAGAACGTTGAAATCGACGGGCGTTTCAATCCTGCTGGCGGAACAGAATCACCAGATGGCTTTGCGCGTCGCAGACCGTGCAGCCTTCATCGAGAAGGGGCGCATCGTCGAGGTGCTTCCCGCCGCGCGAGCCAGGGACAGCGAGGTGCTGCACCGGATCCTCGGCGTCTGACCTCGTCAGGCCTGGCGCGCGCCCTCGAGCGCCGCCTCGGTTATCTTGCCGGGGTTCAGGATTCCCCGCGGATCCAGTGCTTTCTTGATCGCCGCCATCACGTTGAGCGCCTCGCCGTGCTCGGCGGCCAGGAACTCCGCCTTTCCGTATCCGACGCCATGCTCCCCCGAGCACGTGCCACCCATCGCGATCGCCCGCGCCACCATCCTCCGGTTGATGGCCTGTGCCTGCTCGACCTCGTCGTTCCGAGCGGGGTCGATGAAGAAGCTGACGTGGAAGTTGCCGTCGCCCACGTGACCGAGGATCGGCGCGATGAGGTCCGTGTTCTCGATATCAGCCTTTGTCTCCGCGATGCATCGGGCGAGATTGGAAATCGGGACGCAGACGTCGGTGACGAAGCCCTTCGAGCCCGGACGAAGCGCGAGCCCCGCGTAGTAGGCCTCGTGCCGCGCTCGCCAGAGCCGGTTGCGGTCTTGCTGGGACGTCGCGGACTCGACCGATTCGGCGCCGAACTCGCTCGCCATGGCTGCGACTTCGTCGGCGTCGTGCTTTACGGCACTCTCATTGCCGTGGAACTCGAAGAGGATCGTCGGCATGACCTTGAGCCCGAGGCCGCTGCGGCGATTCACGGCGTCGATGAAGATCTCGTCGAGCATCTCCGCTCTCGCGACGGGCACCCCGAGCTGAATCACCGATGTCACGCAGGCGATCGCCTGGTCGAGCGTGGGGAATGAGCACACCGCCGCGCTCATCGCTTCCGGCAAACCATAGGTCCGCAGCGTGAGCTCGGTGATCACGCCAAGCGTTCCCTCCGAGCCGACGAACAGGCGGGTCAGGTCGTAGCCGGCCGAGGACTTGCGGGCCCGCGACGCGGTCCGGATGGTTCGCCCATCAGCAAGCACGACCTCGAGGCTGATCACGTTGTCTCGCATGGACCCGTAGCGGACGGTCGTGGTGCCCGAAGCACGGGTGGCCGCCATTCCGCCGAGCGACGCGTCTGCGCCGGGATCCACGGGAAAGAACAGGCCGTGTTTGCCGAGCTCCTTGTTCAGGGCCTCGCGCGTGACGCCGGGCTGAACCGTCACATCGAGGTCTGAAGGCCGCACCTCGATCACGCGGTTCATGCGGCTCGTGTCGAGGCACAGGCCTCCGTGGAGCGCCGCGATGTGACCCTCGAGCGAGGTCCCGGTTCCAAACGGGATGACCGGCGTGCCGGTGTCGGCGCAGACCCGCATGAGCGCGGCCACCTCCTCGGTGGTCTCGGGATACCCGACCAGGTCCGGGCTCATCGCGCGGTGGTACGACTCGTCCCGGCCGTGCGCCGCCAGCTCCGCCTCGTTCGCCGACAGCCGATCGCCAAGGATCGCCCTCAGCTCGGCCGCGGTCGCGGAGTCGACGGGCACACGATGATGGTCGCATGATCTGCCCTCGGTGGCCGGCCGCCGGGGCATGGGCTGAGCGATGCGGTGTAGGAAATGAGGAGGCGGCGTCCGCGCCGCCTCCCCCTAATCTCAGGTCAAGACGACGGTGAACGCGACCTTGTCCGACCCGCCACCGCCCGACTGTGGGGGTTGGCGACGGTGATGATTTCGATCGCGCCCGGACAATCCACGTTGCCCTGATAGTCGTAGACCTCCAGGACGTTGCTGCTGATCGCGAGCTGCGACAGTTGCGCCTCCAGGCCGACGACGACGGCGCTGCCGTTCGGGTCGATGCCGGCCGACGGCTTGAGGCAGTACGTGCCGAGGCCAGGGTGAGTGACCGAGTCAAAATTCTTGGTCCTCGACGCGACGAAGCTGGGTATCGTCCCTGGAGTCACGACGTGCCAGACCGCGTCGGGTCAGGATGGCCGGCAGACGTCGAATTCGTATAGCGCTCGTCTCCTTCGCTCAACGTGCTTCCGATGGACGATTGCTATGCCTAGCGCCGCCGGGTCGTCCTGTCAAGCGCCAGGTAGACGAATTCGTTGCAGTTGCCGATCGGACCTGGCCCTCTTGTCTACGACAGCCATAGCAACGCCATGGCGATCCCGGCCGGGACCGCCTGCACGAGCACGATGCGCCTGCTGACAGTGACACCGCCATAGATGCCGGCCACCACGATGCAGACAAGGAAGAAGGTGAGAATCGCGCGGCCGCCGATGATCCCATACGCGATGAGCGCCCACAGAAGACCCGCCGCGAGGAAGCCGTTGTACAGGCCCTGGTTGGCAGCGAGCACCGCTGACGATTCAGCGAATTCGGCCGTGGTCCGGAACGTTCGACGCCCGAACGGCGTGCGCCAGAGGAACATCTCCAGGACCAGGAAGTAGACATGCAGAGCGGCGACCAGAACGGCGAGTACGGTCGCAACGAGGCGCACGGCGATAGGTTAAGCGACGCTGTGCCGGAAGATTTCGCCTGCTAGCCGGTCTCCTGCTTGCGGCGGAACAGCAGCCACGCGGCGAGGAAGAATCCCAGCGTCCACACCCCGAGCGTCTCCACTTCGAACACGAATTCCTTGATCCCCGCACCGGCCGCCGCGGCGCTGTTGCCGAAGGTGGGCGCGACTGAACTGACTGGGGCAAGCACGTTGACGAATATGTAGTCGAGGAAGCGCCCCGAGTCCGGGCTTCCGCTGATCAGAAACAGGATCCCCGCGACGACGGTGCTGACCAGCGGGGCTCCGAAAAGCACGGCAAGCGTTATTCCTATCGCCGCCCAGCGGCCGGTGAGCACAGAGATGAGAAGGCTCATGCCCTGTACGCAAAGGACGCCGAGCATCGCCGCGCCGAGACACATCAGCACGAAGAGCCAGATCGGCATTTGCAGCAGGTTTCCGGGCCCAAGCGGTTTGGCGCCGTCGATCGCCACCCCTGCCTGGCCGGTAAGCGAACCAGGAGAGCCGAACCAGAACGAGAACATCGCGTAGACGATCAGCAGAGTCACGACGACGACAACCAGGCTGATGAGGAAGGATGCGAACGCCTTGGCGAACAGGACCTGGTTTCGGCTCGGCGGCCTGCTCAGCAAGATTGTGATCGTGCGGTCGGAGCGCTCGCCCGCAATCTGCTCTGACGCGAGCCAGCCGAAGATTCGAATCAGTAGGAACATCACGATCCCGCCCATCGCAAAGAGCGACGCCTCGGCGACCGCGAACGACTGCACGGGTGCGATGTCGTGGTCGATGAGGTACTGGTCGTCCGCGATCCCCTGTTGGATATTGGCGATCGCCTGATCCAGCGTGAGGTCCCCGCCTCCGCCACCGCCGATCCGCACCGTGCCCCCACCCCGACCCTGCTGCTTGATCTGCTCGAGGTCCGCGACGTTCCTCTGGTCGACGGCGATCTGGTTTTGCAGCTGCGACTGCCACGACACGGTCGCGGGCGGAGTCCAACGATGCTCGTGAAAGACATAGAACGTGTACAGCCCCCCGGCGATCAACACGAACAGACCGCCGAGCACCACGAAGACGATCCACCGGCTGCGCCAGGTTTTCTCGAATTCGTTGCGGATGAGACTGAGGACGATGCTCATCTCGGTGCCACCGGCGCCGGCGGCGAGCTGAGCGGGCTGGCGACGGGAACCCCGGTCAGCTGGATGTAAACGTCCTCCAGCCCTTTTTCCGTCCTGACCAGCTGATCGACGCCGACACCTGCGTACACGAGGGCGTGATTGATCTGCCGCGCGATGTCGGTGTCCGCTGTCACGGTGATCGAGTCCTTAATCGTGCCCGGCTCTGCCCGCGCGCCGTCGACCGCTCGCACGACCTGGATGGCCTTGTCGACGTCAGACACGTCGATCCGGTAGCGAAATCCCTTTACGTTCATCAGCTCGCTCAGCGGTCCGGCTGCCTTCACCTCGCCGCGGTGAAGCACGACCACCCGGTCACAGAGCTCCTCGACCTCAGAAAGCAGGTGGCTCGAGAAGAAGATCGTCAACCCCTGCTCGGTGGCCAGCTTGCGCAGCAGGATGCGCAGGCCGTGAATGCCGTTGGGGTCGAGCCCGTTGGTCGGTTCGTCTAGCACGAGCAGTCGCGGCTTGCCCAACAGCGCCTGCGCAAGGGCAAGCCGCTGCCGCATGCCCATGGAGTAGCGCTTGACCTTGTCGTCACCACGTTCCGTCATCCCTACGAGGTCGAGGAGGGCGGTGATCTGCTTCTCATCGACGGGTCCGAGCATCCGCGCGAACTGGCGAAGGTTGTCCCGGCCCGAGAGAAATCCGTAGAACCCCGGCTGCTCGAGAGTGGCGCCGAAGAAACGCGACGCACGCGCGTGGTCTGTCCAGCAGTCGTGGCCGCCTATCTTCGCCGTGCCGCCGTCGCCATGGAGCAGACCGAGGAGGATGCGGATGGTGGTCGTTTTACCGGCGCCGTTGGGACCGAGGAACCCCAGGACCTCGCCCTCCTCGACGCTGAAGGAGACCGCGCTGAGGGCGCGCACCGGGCCAAAGTTCTTGGAGAGGTGTTCGACCTCGACTATCGCTGCCATGCCGTCGCAGTCTAAGCGCGCATCGTGTCGAAACTGTGCCAAGGGTGCTGATACCGTGGTCGGCTATGGATCCCGCGCCGCAGCCTGTGATCGTGCCGCCTCACGATGCCGCTGGGCAGCGCGTCGAGATCGACGGAGACACCATTTGCATCCACGAGTGGCGCGGCAGCGGCCCTGCGACGCTGCACGTCCATCACGAGGACGACGAGGTGTGGCACGTCCTCGAAGGCGAGCTGAGGTTTCGCTTTCGAGATCGCACTGAGGTCACGCCCGCCGGATCGACGGTCTTCGTGCCTGCGGGGGCGCCGCACACATACGAGGCGTCGCCTGGTGCGCGCTATCTAATCATCCTCACGCCGCGATTGCGCCGGCTCATCGCCGAGCTTCAGTCAACACCGCACGCAACTCACGGAGACGTCTATCGGCGACACGCCTCTGAGCTGCTCGAATGAGAATGGGTGCCGTTACCAGGTCCGCGTGACCTTTTGAATCGTGCGCGGCCGATCGGGGTCCATGCCGCGCGCCACCGCCACGTGGTGAGCGAGGAGCTGGCCGAGGACGGCGAGCGTGATTGGAGTGAGCTCCTCGGGCAGGCCGGATTGGTCGACCAGGTGCAGGACGTGGCAGCCTTTGGCCTCGAGGCGCGTCACCACCGACTCGAGGTCCGAGGCAACCTTCCCTCCCCCATCGATGACCAGGACAGGGAGACCCGCCTCGACGATCGCGATCGGCCCGTGCTCGAAGTCCGCGATCGACCATGCGCGCGCCAGGACGTAGCTGGTCTCGCTGAGCTTCAGCGCGATCTCCTCCGCTGTCGAGAAGTTGAAGCCGCGGCCGAGCACCACGGCCCGCGGTCCCATCAGGGGTTTTACGAGCGACTCGAGGTCGCCCTCTCTATCGATCGCCCGACGGATCGCGTCGGGCACCGCCGCGACCGCCGCCTCGAACGAGCTGTCGGGGTGCATCGCCTGGGAGATCAACGCGAGGCCTAGCAGGCTGGCCGTGTAGGTCTTCGACGCCGGCACGCTCAGCTCGGGTCCGGCTCTCATCTCCATGACCAGCTCGGCGGCGTGCGCCAGCCTCGAGCTGCCCTCGTTGGTGATGGCGACCGTGAGGGTGCCCTGGCGGCGCGCCTCCTCCACCACTGCGATCACGTCGGGCGACTCGCCAGACTGCGAGATCCCGACCACGCACTGACCTTCGAGCGAAGGCGGGTGGGCGTAGTGCGTGAACAGCGATGGCGCGGCGAGGGCGACCAACGCGCGGTTGCGCACGCCGAAGAGATATTTCGCGTAAAGGGCAGCGTTGTCGGAGCTGCCCCGCGCGGCGATGGTGAAACCACGCGGCGCGGCGGAACGGATGCTGTCCCCGATCGACGCTGCGTCCTGCCTGCCCTCCGCGAGCAGCCTGGCGGCCACATCAGGCTGCTCCGCGATCTCCGAGCGGAAGCGGCTCACTGCTGGAGGAGTTCCGCGGCCAGCCGCACCGCGCCCTCGACCGGAGGCTCGCCGAGCCGGATGCATCGCGATTTCCATCGCACCGGGATCCGCCAGGGCCGTGTTGAACACGGCCGAGGCGGCGTCCGCCCACTGCTTCGGCTCGCGCATCGCATGCAGGCCGGCCGTCAGCTGCCTCGAGTCACCCGCGCCACGCATGGCGAGGAGAGCATCACCGAGCGGTCCGTTCGGGAGACCTGCGTCAGCTCGGCGCATCACCTCGCGGGCCGCTTCGCGGGTGACCCACGCGCCTCCTCCCTCGTCGCCGAGCATCCATCCCCATCCGCCGCGCTGAGCCTCGCGACCGTCCGCAGTCCGTCCATACGCGACCGAGCCCGTGCCCGCGATCAAGGCGATGCCGCACTCCTGGCCGGCAGCCGCCAACACCAGGCGGGCGTCGTGGACCACGGTCAGGCGGCAGTCCGGAAATATCCCCGCGAGCAACCTGGCGAGGTGGGCGCGCCCCGCCGGGACCTCGGCGCCGGCGGCCCCGGCGCAGCACGCGTCCGGGCGGACGGGCCCAAGCCTGGCCAGCAGGGCGGTCAGCCGATCGTTGACCAGCTTCGGGTCGAGCGTGGCGACGTTGGCGCCCGGACCTTCGATGTCGATCACGTCTTGCGAGCCGTCGCGCAATCGCGCCCGGCTCGAAGAGCCGCCGATGTCCAGACCGAGGAGTGTCGGTCCTACGCTGGCTGCCGGAATTTCACCACTCCTCTGATCATGGTGAGCCGCACGCGAAGGTCGGAGTCCAGGACCGCCAGGTCGGCGCTCGCGCCCGGGCCGATCCGGCCCAGCCGGCGCTCGCCCAGCACATCCGCCGGCACGGTCGAGGCCAGGCTGATCGCGCGCGCAGGGCTCATCCCGGGCAGGCGCGCCATCAGGCGGATCAGGTCCGGCATCGTCGCGGCGCTCCCGGCCAGCGTTCCATCCTCGAGTCGGGCCACCTTGCCGTCGCTGACCACCGGACGCCCCGACAGCGAGTAGCTGCCTGGCGGCGCGCCGGCTGCAGAGGTCTGGTCCGTGGTCAGGGCGATGTGCGATTCGCCCTTGACGCGGACCAGCTGCTCACAAACGGACGGATGCACGTGCTCCCCATCGGCGATCAGACCCACCGTCACGCGTGGATCCAGGAGCAGCGCGAGCGCAATGCCCGGACGCCGGTGGTGAACCGAGGGCATCGCGTTGTAGATGTGCGTGCCGAAGCGGACGCCGGCCGCGATCGCCTTGCGGCCCTGCTCGAAATCGGCGGCCGTATGGCCCGCCGAGACGACGATGCCAGCGTTATGAAAGCGTTCGATCGCCGTCAACGCGCCCGGCAGCTCGGGGGCGAGCGTGACTAGCCGGGGTCGGGCGGCCAGCAGCACATCGACACTTTCCGGATCGGGCAGCGCGAGGTGGCTCCGGAGGTGCGCACCTCGAAACGACGGGTTCAGGAATGGTCCTTCGATGTGCGCACCGAGCACGCGCGCGCCCTGCGCTTCGGAGGCGGCTCCGACGGCTGCCGCAAACGCCGCGCCCTGCTCGACCGGGGCTGAGATGAGCGTCGGCAGGAACGCGGTCACGCCGGTGGCCGGCAAAGCCTCTGATGTCGCCGCGATCGCGCCGGCGCCGGCAGCGGCGTCGTGGCCGGCGAAGCCGTTGACCTGGAGGTCGATGAACCCGGGCGCGATCATCCCGCCCGGCGGCACCACCACCTCCTCGTCGGGGTGCGAAGGCGGGTTGCCGCGTCCCACCCACGTGATGACGTCGCCTTCGACGAGCACTCCGTCCGCGGCGCTGTCGCCGTGGACCGATCCGCGCAGCAGCGTCCTCATGGCCGGCGCACCTCCGCCTGCACCCGCCGGAGGTCTCCGCCCGCGGCTTCCAGCTGCCGCCGCGCTTCCGCCACGTCGAGGTGGCGGGAGAGCATGACGATGGCGACCCGGGCGTCGCCATCGGCTGCTTCCAGCCCGCGCCGCGCCTCTTCCGGTGAGGCGCCGGCGATTTCAGCGACGACGCGGGTCGCGCGGTCTTTGAGCTTGGCGTTGTCCGCTTTGACTCCGACCATCCGGCCGCGGTGCGTGTGCCCCAAACGCGTGAACACGGCGGTGCTGAGCATGTTCAAGACGAGCTTCTGGACCGTGCCCGCCTTCAGCCGGGTCGAGCCGGCGATCACCTCGGGCCCGGTGTCGATCTCGATGGCGAGGTCGGCGGCGCTTGCCGCGGCCGAACCGCGACGGCAAGAGATCGCGACTCGCAAGGCGCCGCTACCAGCTGCAGCCTCGAGCGCACCAAGCACGAACGGAGTCCGCCCGCTGGCGCTCACGCCGACAGCCACGTCGCGAGATGTGAGCGAGGCCCGCCGAGCGGCGTCGCGGCCGAGCTCGCGATCATCTTCCTGCCCGGCGTCTTCCACGGCCACGGCCTGGACGAGGTCGGCCGCCACGCCGAACGTTGCCGGGCACTCGGCGGCATCGAGCCGGGCGATCAAGCCGCTCGTCCCGGCTCCGAAATAACGCAGCCGGCCGCCGGAGCGCAGCCGTTCGGCGATCTGCTCGATAGCAGTCGCCAGATGGCGCAGCTCCGGACGCATCGCTTGGACCGCTTCGAGGTCCTCGGCGTGCATCACCTCGATAAGCTGCAGAGCGGTGAGGTCGTCGAGCTCGTCCGCCCGGGGGTGCGTGCCCTCGCTCACGGCCTCATGACCTCGGCGGCGGCGTCCGCGCAGACACGCGCCGATCCGTGCGTGGCGATGTAGGCCATCGCTGTCGGCGGGCGGTACGCGGGCACTCCCATCTCGACCAGGATCGCGTCGGGTCGCCGCTCGAGCATCGCGTCGACCTTGGCGCGGTGTTCGGGCTGGCGGTGGAGGTCGCGCACGACGAGAACCAGGCTCTCGCCCTGGACCTCGATCGCGCCCTCGGTGACGTGGACTCCTCGTGTCGCCAGTGAAGCAGCGACGCCCCAAGGCACGGCGCCAGCCGCGATCGAACGTGGGGCTGCGAACTGGATCACCACCGCCCGGTCGCCGACGCGCACGGGCCCGTCTGCACAGACGGCGCGCCGCGCGGCGACGAGACCGATGGCGCGTGAGCCGATCACGTCGTTGCGCCGGCCCGAGCGCCACGCGGCGAGCGCATCGACCCGCGACGCGGCTTCTGCCAGCCGTTCCTCCGTGAGTCTTTTGTGCTCGACGGCCGCGACCACCGCACGCACGACATCGTCGACGACATCCTCGGCCGCCAGGCCGCCGCCGATGCACAACGCGTCGCATCCCGCGACCAGCGCCGCCACCGCGCCCTCGGCCACGCCGCGGCCGTCGCTCAAACCCCGCATCTCGAGGCCGTCGGTTATGGCGACGCCGGTGAAGCCCATCTCATCTCGCAGCAGCCCCGTCATGATCTTGCGGCTGATCGTGGCCGGCACGTCATCGATGGTGGGCACGACGAGGTGCGCGCTCATGATCGCCTGCACGCCGCCCGCGATCGCGGCCTTGAACGGTTCCAGGGCACGCACGTGCGGGTCCTCGCCTACCACCGGGAGCGCGAGGTGCGAATCGACCGCGACGTCGCCGTGACCCGGGAAGTGCTTGGCGCAGGCAGCGACAGCAGCGCCCTGCATCCCTTCGATCCAGGCCGCGCTATGACGCGCGACAGCGTTCGCGTCGGAGCCAAACGACCGGACGCCGATGACCGGGTTCTGCGGATTGCTGTTCACGTCGGCGACTGGCGCGAGGTCGAGGTCGATCCCGACGCCGGCCAGCTCGGAACCCATCGCGCTCGCGACCTGTCGAGTCAGAGTCGGGTCGTTGGCGGCGCCGAGCGCAAGGTTGCCGGGGTATGAGCTTCCGGTCCTCGCCTCCAGGCGCGTCACGTCGCCGCCCTCCTCGTCGATCGCGATCACGAGCTCGGGTCGCGCGGCGTGGAGCGAGCCGGTCAAAGCGGCCAGCTGATCATTGCCGGCGACATTGCGGCCGAAGATGACGGCTCCCCCCAGGCCATCGGCCGCGCGACGAAGGATCCATTCGGGCGCCGTCGTGCCCACGAAACCGGGCATCAGGCAGCGCAGGGCAACCGCCTCGAGCGAGGTCGTCATCCCTTCACCGCGCCGGCCGCCAGGCCGCCGGCCAGGTAGCGCTGCAGGATGAGGAAGAGCGCGACGACGGGGAGCCCGGTCAGCGTCGCCCCGGCCATGAGCGGTCCCCACTCGGGCCCGTGGTTGGTGGTGAACGAAGCGAGCCATACCGTGAGCGTCTGGTTGTGCGGGCTGGATAAAAGGACGTAAGCGATGATGTACTCGTTCCAGGCCTGGATGAAGCCGAAGATGGCCGTCGCGACCAGGCCGGGACCGACCAGTGGAAGCGTGATGCGCAACGCGGCGCCGGTCCGCGTGCATCCGTCGATCATGGCGGCCTCTTCGAGCTCGGCCGGGATGTTGGCGACGAAGCCGCGCAGGGTCCAGACCATGAACGGCAGCACCACGGCCAGGTAGACGGCGATCACACCAGGCAGCGCGTCGGTCTGACCGATCCCGTCGAGCATCAGGTAGACGGGGATGATCAGGGCGTTCAGCGGCACCATCTGCACTGCGATGATCATCACCAGAAACGCGGTGCGGCCCCTGAACCCAAAGCGCGCCGTCCCCACCGCGGCGAGGAACGCGATCGCCAGCGCCATTACGAGCATGACCCCGACGATGACCACGCTGTTCCTGACGTCGTCGAGGAAGAATGGACGAGAGATCGCGTCCTGGAAGTTCTGCAGGGTCAAGGGCGCCGGGATCCACTTCGGAGTCAGGGTCAGGATGTCGCGGCCCGGCTTGAACGCCGTCGCCACCATCCAGTAGATCGGAAACAACATCACGAGCGCGACTGCGACGCCGACGGCATCGAACAGCAATTGGCTCGTCCGCTGCCACGCGTTCACGCGGATGGTCAGCTGCGTGGTGGCCCGCGCCCGGCCGACCTGGATCCCCTGCGCGGCTCCTGGGGCGATCATGCGATCTCGGCCACCTTGACCGTCTCCCTGACGTAGAAGAACGTGACGACGACCAGGATCAGCACCAGCACAACGGCGATCGCCGCGCCGAGTCCATACTTCGCGACCCCAAACGACTCGCGGTACGAGTAGATCGCGATCGTGAAGTAGTCGGCGCTCGGCCGCGCGTTGAGCATCACGTAGATCTGCTGGAAAACGCCGAAGTCCCAGATCGTGGAGAGGCAAGTGACGATCAAGAAGATCGGCTTCAGCATGGGCGCCGTGACGAAGCGGAATGTCTGCCACCGACCCGCGCCATCCACCCTGGCCGAGTCGATGACGTCGGACGGGATCTGCAGCAGGCCCGCGTAGAGAGTGATCGTGACAAAAGGAATCGCACCCCAGACCACGACCAGGATGAAGACGGTGAAGCCCTGGACCGGGTCATCGAACCAGTTGTGGTGGATGAAGTTTCCGAAGTGCAGCTGGGTGAGCAGATAGTTGATGACGCCGAACTCGTAGTCGAACATCCACTGCCAGATGTCGACCGTGACGATGACCGGAGTGGCCCACACGAACACGAGGGCGCTCATGACCAGGATCTGGACGGCCTTCCGCACCTTCAAGAGAAGGAGCGCGATCAGGGTGCTCAGGCCGACTGTCAGTGCCACGCATGCGGACGTGAACAGGACGGACCGGATGACGACCTGGCGGAAAACCGGGTCAGCCAGGATCGTCCTGTAGTTGTCCAGCCCGATCCACGCCCCCGAATGGGCGATGAGCTCGCGCAGCCCATAACGCTGGAGAGAGAGCCACACGAGCATCGCGAGAGGAAAGGCCAGGATGCCGGCGATTGCCGCGACGCTGGGCGAGATGAGCGCGTAAGGCAGGAGGCCGGATCGCAGCCGTGCGTAACGACGGAGGGCTGATCCGAGGTCGGGCGTTGCGATCGCCAATCCCATCGAACCAGCCCCCTTGTCTTTCTTTGTCTTTAGTTGGTCGAGCCTAGCTGCCGCCGTTCAAAATCGAGGTGATCCTGTCGCTGGCTGCCTTCGTCGCGTCCGGAATGGCCTGCTGCTTGGTGAATATCTTGACGAGCATGTCAGGCAACACGTTCGCATTTTCGACGCTGGCCCAGTTTTCGGAGTTGGGCACGAACTTGCTGTTCTTGGCTGCGTCGTAGAAGATCCCGTTCAGCCCGGTGCCCAGGTTGAGCATCGAGGTTGTGTTCGGAATCACGCCGCCAACCGTCGCCATCTCGGTCATGTGCTTGTTGCCGGTGAGCATGGCGATCCACGCGTTGGCCAGGTCCTTGTGCGGGCTCTTGGCCGCGACGCCGAGGTCGGAGCCGCCGAGAAATACGGGCGCGGTCTGCCCGGCCTTGTGGCTCGGGATCGGGAACGCGCCGAGCTTGTCCTTCAGGCTCGGGTCGCCGGCCTTCGGGTCGGTTATGACGCCGACTTCCCAGCCGTTCGCGATGATCATCGCGATATGGCCCTGCGCGAAGGCCGCGTCCTGCTTGGCTTCATCGCCGGTCTTGTCCGCGCGCGAGAGAGTGCTGACCAGGCTGGTCAGGGTGGTGAGACCCTGCTGCGAGCTCGATGAGTTCAGCGAGCCCTGCCACTTGCCGCCCGACTGGGAGGCGATGTCGCCGCCGAAGTCCCAGACGAAGGGAAGCGCTGCGTACCAGTATTTGCCCGGGAAGTAGAGCGCCGAGAAGTTCGGGTCGGAGCTGTGGGCCGTCATCAGCTTCTGGCCCACGGTGAGCAGGCTGTCCAGGCTGTCAGGAGGCTGGACGCCGGCGGCGGCGAAAAAGTCTTTGCGGTAGATGATCGCGCGGCTGCCCGCGTAGTACGGAACGCAGTAGAGCTTCTTGGTCACGGTGCACGAGTCCGTCAGGGACTGCAGCCACGTGCTGGAGTTGTCAAAGCTCGTCTTCTGTCCGGTGATGTCCCCGAGCGCCCCGGCCGTGGCGTATTTGGCCACCAACGTGTTGCCGAGCTCCATGACGTCCGGCGGCGTGCTGCCCGCGAATGCGGTGTCGAGCTTGGTGCCGACGTCGCCCCACTGCTGGATCTCGACGTTGACTGTGACATTCGGGTACTTGACCTTGAAATCCGCGTTCACGCCGTCGATCACGCTCGCCGGCGCGCTGCCGTTCATCAACCAGACGGTGAGTGTTCCCGTTTGGTTGGACGAGTTGTTGTTGCCGCCGCTGCCGCCGCCACAAGCGGCGGCGACGATCGCCACGGCGACTGTGATTCCGCTGATCCACGCCTTCCTGAGATTCATCCAGGCAATTTCCCCCTGTTAGGTGAATGCGGCGCTGCTGCGCCAGGTTGTTGGTCGCCACTACGTGCCACATGCCGCGGGGAGAAGTCGCGCGGAGCGCCGGCCGAGCGCCCATTGCGACTTCGCTGCGGTACGAGCTCGGCGACCAGGCGATATCGGTCGCCGCGATAGATGGAGCGAACGAACTCGACGATCCGCCCTGACTCGGAAACGGTCGTCCGCTCGAAGAGAAATGCGGGAGTATGCAGGGGAACCCCCAGGACCTCGGACTCTTCCTCGTTGGTCACAGTGGGCTCGATCGACTGGGAACCTGACGCGATCGTGATGCCGTACCTCTCGCGAAGCAGCTCATAAAAGGAGTGGTCTTCGAAGTCGGCGCGCGTCAGGCCCGGCACCAGGACCTCGGGAACGTGCAGCACCTCCATGGCCATGGGCTTGGAGTCGGCCAGGCGGAGTCGCTTGACGCGGATCAGCCGTGCCTCGGGCGAGACCGCGAGCCTGCTCGCCAGGCGCGCGCCCGCCACCGTCGTGGTCAGCTCCAGCGTGCGGCTGCCCGGCGTCATGCCGCGGCGGCGCATGTCGTCGCTGAAGGACGTCAGCGTCAGCGGTTGGGCGATCTTCGGTTCGGTGACATACGTGCCGCTGCCGTGGCGGCGGTCCAGGTAGCCGTCCCGGACGAGCTCGTCCAGGGCGGCGCGCAGGGTCAGCCGCGAAACGCCCAGGTCGATTGCCAGCTGCCGCTCGGCCGGGATTGGCTGCCCCACTTCGACCGACTCGATCAGGTCGAGGACACGGTCGCGTGTCTCCTCTTGCTTGCTCATCGGCCCACGCTCGCTGACAAGTGGTATTGCCCTCCCCGACGGTGCATGTGCGGCAGTAAAGCACAGATCGGGCAAGTGGTCAATACCACTTTGGGGAGGACTACCTAAAGGCAGTCGGCCTTAGAGGGGCTCAGCAGCGGATGCCGGCCAAAGCAGCTGGTGCACGCCACGACGCGACGGTGTGGCGTTCAGGCCGTTTCGGGCGAAGGCTCGTCGACCAGCGTGGTCGCGTAGGGTACGGCTTCGAGGCGATCCTTCGGGATGGGCTTGCCCGAGATTTCGCTGACCCCATATGCACCATCCTCGATTCGGCGCAGGGCTCGTTCGACCTCTGCCAGCAAGACGCGGTCCACGACATCTTCATTCGCCTCGACGTCGAGATCATTCAGGCGGACGGACTGATCCCCGGAATCCCCGACGCCGGACTCATCCTGCACGGTCTCCTTAGCGTCGCGGCTGCGCGCCGCGACCCGGGACCTGATGGCGTCGCGCTCCGACTCGAGTCGCTGCCGGAAATGAACAAGGTCTTCTTGCGTCAGCATTTTTCGACTTCAGCAGACATCGCCCCCTCCTTATCCATTGTCGTCGCGACCAGGCGTCGCATCAGGTCGAGCTCGGTCTCATAAATATGGGCCGATTTCACAGTAATCGTCAGTGTGCCAATCCCGACGCCGAGATCGAAGCCCGCGCGAGCTTGGAGCGCCGCGAGCTCGACGAGGTTCGCGTAGCCCTTCGTCCCGAAGTCGACGGAGTGCGCGTAGACCGCGAGCTGGAGCTCACCCCCGACGAGCCAGAAGTCGAGCAGGCTGACGCATGGGATGTAGCTCGTGTCGGTCAAGGGCTGGAGCGTCGTGATCGTCGCATCCCGCGCCGATGGATTGGCGGCCAGCCGGTCGATCACCCAGCGGACCTGGTCGCGGCCTGTGTGGGCGTAGTCGTGCAGGCGCGTCGCGTAGCTGTCGGCGCCACCGAGCTCCGCCACTCGGGACCGGTCGTTGAAGTTCGCGTGCATCCAGGCCATGCGTTCGGGATCGCCGTGCAGGGCGATGATCGGATCGTCCACCTTCGGTGAACGCACCTCGAGCGTCGCGCCGAGGATCTCGATGATTGGCGCTCCCTCCCACGACCCGTCGCCGCCCCCATCGAGAATCGAAGCAGCGATCGCCATCCACGCTTCGCCCAACGTCCTCACTTCTATCCGCACCGGGACGAATCTCTAGGGTGCGAGTCGGTCGCGACGCAGCCGCTCCGCCATCGCCGCCATCACCTGCGACAAAAGCTGATCGTTGGCCTTGATCGCGTCCCGAAACTGCGCGTGGCTCATCACCATGACCTTCGACGGGGCGTTCGTGACCACGGTCGCAGTCGCCGGGCCGCGGTCGAGCATGCTGATCTCCCCGAAGAAGCTTCCGGGTTGCAAAGCAGGCCGGTCGCGACCGTCGACCTGCACAGTGGCTCCCCCGGTGAGCAGCAGGTAGAACGAATCGGCGGGTGCGCCCTGTGTGATCAGGGTGCGGCCCGCCGGAACGTCCACCTCATCTGTGCGGGTGATCAGGAACTCCAGGTCTTTCTGGCTGCAGACCGCGAAGAGAGGAACCTTGCTCAGCGCCTCGATCTTGGCATCGCTCATCGAATGGCAGGATAACGCGGCGGCTGCGTCATCTCAGGTGCTTCTTTCCGCCGCGGTGACGGGAGTCCTCGGCGGAGGGAACTCCGATGCCAGATCGGGAGCCTCGACCTGGAAGAGCGCCTCGAGTCCTGGCAAGCCTTGCAGCTGATGCATGCCCAGATTTCTGAAGCGGACGTCGGCCGGCGCCGGGTAAACAATGGCGTCGCGAGCAGGACGCGAAAGCAGTATTTGCCCGCCGTGGGCGGCGGAGCAGACCCGAGCCGCCGTGTGCACCGCGATGCCCACGTAACCCGCATCGGTCAGGGTGGGACGCCCGGTGTGGACTCCGATTCTGACCCTTACCTGCACGTTGTCCGGCCAAACCTTCTTGAGCACTCCGCGCTGAATGGCCAGCGCGGCATCGAGGGCTGACGCCGCCTGCTTGAAGACGGCGAACAGCTCGTCGGCTCGAACGTCGACCTCCCGGCCCCCCGACTTCCGGACGGCGCGACCAAGCAGGCTGCGGACGTCAGCCAGCAAGCCCGAATAGCGATCTCCAAGATGCCGTACGAGACCGGTCGAATCCTCGATGTCGGCGAGCAGGAACGTCACGACGCCTTTCGGCAGCGTTCGAACCTCACTGACTCGCGCTTCGTTCTCACTTCGAACACGCACGTTCCGCAGCTGGCCGGTGATGAACCCGACCGGCACGATGCCGTACCTCTTGGCCGCGTTCAGAAGCCTGGTACGTGCCCGGTCCCTGGCGGCCTCGTCTTCAAAGGTGGTCTGGTTGAAGCGCGCCAGTGCATTCCGGACGTGGGCGGTGTCGTTGATCGGCAGTCGGCGGCGGCCGCGCGAATCGACGTAAGCGAATGCACTGTTGGGCAACTTCGCACGCGCCTTCGCATCGAGATAGGTCATGGTCCGCCACTGGCATTTTCACGCATTCTGTGGGGCCCTCGCCTCTTGATTGACGTGTCAATCAGTTGGGTAACATGACTGACGTGTCAACGACTCAGGCCACGGCGGTCAGACGGCGGATGACGTCGGCGGAGCTCGCCACCTGGCGCTCTCTGCTCGACACCACCGAGGAGCTGCGGAGAGTCCTCGGGGCCGAGCTGCAGGAGACGAGCCTCTCCCCCGCCGACTATCAGGTCCTCCTCGCCCTGACCGAGGCGCACGGCAGGCGGATGAGATCCTCGGAGCTCGCCCTGGCGATCGATTGGGGGCGCAGCCGTTTGTCCCACCACCTCGGCCGGATGGAAAGCCGGCGGCTGATCCGCCGGGAGGAGTGCGCGACCGATAGCCGCGGAGCCGAGGTGTCGCTGACCGCCGAGGGCGCGCGCGTCTTCCGGCGGGCCACCGTGCCGCACATGAGGTCCATCAAGAAACATTTCGCCGATGCGTTGACGCCTGAGCAGTCCGCGGCGCTCGCTGACATCCTGCGATCGCTGCACCACCACCTGCACCCAAACCCGGCAGCCGGGGCCGAGGACGTTCGAAGGTGAGCGGCGTTCAGCGCATAGCGATCCTCGGAGCAGGCCACGTCGGCCCTGTCATCGCTCGGCTGGCTCTCGACGCCGGTTTCGAGGTGGCGATCGCCACTTCTGGAAGCCCCGAAAGCCTCGAGCTCATCACCCAGGTCGTGATGCCGGGGGTCGATGCGCGGTGGGCGGCCGATGCCGTGGCGGCGGCGGACGTTGTCGTGCTGGCGATACCGCTCCACAGGTTTCCGGCCCTCGACCCCGGCCTGCTGGCCGGCAAGCTCGTGGTCGACGCGATGAACTACTGGGCGCCGGCGGACGGGACGGTGCCGATGTTTCAGGGCGAGGAGCTGTCGAGCAGCGAGATCGTCCAGCGGCGGCTCTCACAATCGACGGTGATTCGGCTATGACCCCGTCCTGCTGGGCAGCCTGGCCGCTGGCCGGGTTCTGCAGCCAGGCGGACCCGTGTTCGGCGCGCTTCTCACGCGATCCCAGCTCGAGCAGGCCATTCACAAGACGGCGGTGCAGGCATGACAGCTTCGACGATGGGAACGGCTCGCCATACCGACGGCGGGTCGACACGCTTTCCCTTGATCTTCGGGCTGGACACCTTTGGCGATCACGAGCACGACGCGTTGGACCGTCCGCTGTCGCACGCGCAGACGATCCGCAACGTCGTCGAGGAAGGCGTTCTGGCCGAGCAGGTGGGTGTCGACTTCTTTGGCATCGGCGAGCACCACACGGACGACTTCCCCATGCCTGCCGCCGACGTGGTGCTTGCCGCGATCGCGGCGCGCACCAAGCGCATCCACGTCGGATCGGCCGTGACGGTGCTGAGCTCGGACGATCCCGTAAGGGTGTTTCAACGCTTCTCCACGCTCAATGCCATCTCGAACGGCCGCGCCGAAGTCATCCTGGGTCGAGGATCGAGCATCGACTCGTTCCCGCTCTTCGGCTACGACCTCGCCGATTACGAGGACCTCTTCGAGGAGAAGGTCAACCTGTTTGCGGAGCTCCTGAAGGGGTCGCCAATCACCTGGCAGGGCAACCTGCGGCCCTCCCTCAGCAACCAGGATGTCGTCCCGTACCCTGAGGCCGGCCCGTTCCCAGCATGGATCGGCGTCGGCGGAAGCCCGCAGTCGGTTGTGCGCGCCGCACACTATGGCTTCTCGCTGATGCTTGCGATCATCGGCGGGTCGCCCGCGCGCTTCCGGCCTTTCTCGCAGCTGTTCCTCCAGGCCCTGGAGAGGTTCGGCCGGGAGCCATTGCCAATCGGCGTCCACTCGCCGGGCCACGTCGCGGATACGGATGAGAAGGCTCTCGAAGAGTTCTGGCCACGCTGGCTGCAAATCATCACCAAGATGAGCAAAGTCCGGGGATTCGCAATTCCGACACAGGAATCGTTCAAGTTCGAGGTCGGACCGCAAGGCGCGCTGTTCATCGGATCACCGGAGACGGTCGCTCAAAAGATCGCGGCCAACCTCAAGACCCTTGGCGCGAACCGTTTCGATCTGAAATTCGGTATGCCCGGCATGTCGCCAGAGTCGGTGATGAGAAACGTCGAGCTCTACGGAACGAAGGTGATCCCTCGAGTCCGGGAGCTCCTCGCCATGAAGGCGTAAGCAACCCAGACCTCGACTGTGGTCATGCCTTGGGTTGGCTGAACCGGATCATGTTGCCGGACGGGTCGCGGAACGCGCAGTCCCTCACGCCGTACGCCTGGTCCATAGGCTCCTGCAGCACCTCGCCACCACCGGCCCTAATGTGCTCGAACGTCGCATCGCAATCCTCGGTGCTGAAGTTGACGCCACGCAGGAATCCCTTGGCCAGCATCTCCTTCATGACCTGGCGGTCGGCCGGGGATGCGTTCGGGTCGGCAAGCGGTGGCTCGAGGACGATGTTGACGTCCGGCTGGCCCTTGGGCCCGACCGTGGTCCAGCGCATGCCCTCGTATTTGACGTCGGCGCGCACATCGAGCCCAAGGAGATCTCGGTAGAAGGCGAGCGCCTCGTCGTGGTCGTGGACGGCGATGAAGCAGTTGTTCAGTTTCAAGTTGTTCATGCGACCACCTTAAGAGCGTTGCGACGCAGCCGCTTCTTCATTTCTGATCGGTTTTGTCATCACCATGACGATACAGGGAGGGATGAATTCGACCGGCGCATGGCTGCGCGCCCGATAGGCGCTCGGCGACTCGCCGACCAGCTCGGTGAAGCGCGAGCTGAAAGAGCCCAGCGACGTACATCCGACCGCGAAGCACGCGTCGGTGACGGACATGTCGCCGCGCCTGAGCAGCGCTTTGGCCCGTTCGATCCTGCGGGTCATCAGGTAGCTGTACGGGCCCTCGCCGAACGCAGCCTTGAAGCTCCGAGAGAAGTGGCCCGTCGACATCGCGGCCGACCGCGCAAGGCCCGGCACGTCGAGCGGTTGGTCGAACGCGCGATCCATGCGGTCCTTCGCCTTGCGCAGCCTGACTATGTCGCGGATGTCCATGCCAACCGCATCGTACGCGGGCGGTGCGATCGATCAGATTCTGAGAAGCCCAGGCCGCGGCAGGCACCTAGCATGAGGGTCGTTTCCATCAATAAATCAGAGGGGAGGAAGCTCCGAATGACGCAGAAACCCGCGAAGCACACCGCAGCGAAATTCACCAAAGAGGAACTGGGCGCGATGAAGGCGCGCGTCAAAGAGCTGAAGGCGGCCGCGACCAAGGCGGAGGACGAGAGCGCCGTGCTCGCCGCGATCGCCGAGCTGCAGGCAACTGACCGCGCCCTGGCCAAGCGGCTCCACGCCATCATCAAAGCCAGCGTGCCGGGGCTGTCGCCGAAACCCTGGTACGGCATGCCCGCGTACGCCAAAGAGGGCAAGATCGTCTGCTTCTTCCAGCCCGCGCAGAAGTTCAAGACGCGGTACGCCACGCTCGGATTTAGCGACGAGGCGAAGCTCGACGAAGGCAACATGTGGCCGAACGCCTACGCTCTGGCGAAGTTGACCGCCGCCGACGAGGCAAGGATAGGCGCGCTCGTGAAGAAAGCGGTGAGCTGAGGAGCGAGCTCGACGCTGGGCTAGCTGAGCTCCCGATGTGGCAGTCTGGACGACACCCGTTTTGAGCGAAGAGCAGGCGGTCGAGGACGACGAGCAGCCGGCTTCCGGCCGCAGAGAGCGCAGCTATGACATCGGGGCGGCTCATGGCATTCAGCGACGGTGTCTTCGCCGTCGCCATCACCTTGCTTGTATTCAACGTGCCAGTACCAGCCATCGCGCAGAGCGACGCGATGTCGCGACTTCCCGACGCTCTGTTGAATACGGCGCCGCCCCTGCTGACGTTTGCCGTGAGCCTCTTCCTCGTCGGTTTCTACTGGATTCGGCACCACCAGCTCTTCAGGCAGGTCGTCAGCGCCGACCAGTGGCTTCTCTGGCTGAACCTGGTCGTCCTGTTTCTGGTCTGCCTGCTCCCGTTCTCTTCAGGTGTCGTTGGCCGATACCACAACACCGTGATTGCTGTGGAGCTTTACGCCGTCAACCTGGCAGGCCTCGCGATTGCGTTCTCGGCTCTCTACCTGTACGCGACCCGGGCCCACCAGGTCCGAGGGCTTCCACCGGGAACGGGGATCGGATTCTTCAGTCAGGGCCTCATCTTGCCCGTTGTCGTGGTGGCGATGGTGATGGCGCTCGCGCCCCTCAACCTTGCCGTTGCGTACGTCACAGGCGTCACGCTAATGGCACTCGTCGGAATCTATACCGCGGCAGTTCCGCACAGTGTCAGGTCTGCGTCGCTCCGCGGTTCGGGCGGAGGCCGCCTGCGGTTCACTCGCGTGCGCCGCTTTGGTGACTGTGAGGGCTCGGCGGGGGATGTCCGATCTCTTCTGGGCCAGATTCACAGGCGCGAAGCCCGCGCTACGTGTGGTCGCGAATGCCGTCGACATCGAATCTCGCGGCTTCCGCCCAGTCACCTGGCGCCTCCATTCGGCCCAGATCGCCCTGAATGCCTCGATCCCGTGGGAATTTGATGTCCAGCTAGGAGCGTGGAGGCTGACAGCGACCTGAGGGACCTTCAGTTCTCCATGGTCACTTTTGAGGGCGGCGCAAGCAAGGTCGATCTGCGCTCGATGCCGGATCTCCGGCTCGGTGGCGCCGGCCCCCGCCTGCGTTTGTAACTCGAACCAGACCTGCCCCGCTTACCGGCTGTCGTACTCGTCGTGGCGGCGCCACCATAGGCCGGTCTCGTTGCGACCGAGTGGCGCCCGGTCCAGCCAGGCGTACATGCCCCAGAGGATGTCCACCCCGCGTTCGTATGTCGAGTAGGTGTGATAGACAACACCATCCTCGAGCGCGAACGCGCTCATGCCGGGTCCTTCCCGCCTGTACGTAGGCCAGTCCGTGCCAACGCTCGCGGTGAGCGCGGTTACGAAGGGATTCTCCTGTCCCTCCGGCAGCCGCATGTCCACGGAGCGGAAGTTGTACTCGACAGCTCCCAACCGCCACTCCTCTTCGGAGTGCGACACGTGGAAGTCGTAATTGAAGTCGGTGTCGAACGAAGACGCCCACGGAAAGCTCCAGCCCATGCGCCGCTTGTACGCCTGCAGTTTCGCGAGCGGAGCCCGCGACACCGCAAAGAGCGTGACGTCGTGATTCGCGAGGTGGACGACGGAGCCGTTGAAGCCGTCTGCGATCGCCGAGCAAGACGGACACCCCGCGGTGTAGTCGGGTCCGAACATGAAGTGATAGATCAGGAGCTGTGAACGTCCTCTGAACAGGTCGGCGAGGGACGCCTTGCCCTCGTCGGTGTCGAAGCGGTACTCCTTCTCGATTCGAACCCAGGGCAGCTCCTGCCGCATCAGCGCTACTTCGTCGCTGCGGCGCGTCAGCGCCTTCTCAGCGTCGAGCAACGCCAGCCGGGCCGCCACCCACTCTTCACGTGTTCCGGTCTTGTGCTCTGCCATGTTTCTTTGCTCCTGAGCGTGGGCAACGCTCGCGACTATTTGACTGCAAGCTTGAGGACTTCTAACCCGTCAGACACGTACAGGTTGCCTTGATCATCGACGGCGACCTTGCTTGTGAACTGGAGACCAGGTCCCTGCCATTGGGCCAGAAATTTTCCGCTGGGCGAGAGCTCCTGAATTCGGTTGTTGTCGCTGTCTACAACATAAACATTGCCTTTGCCGTCCACAGTCAGGCCTGTCGGGTTCCTGAACTGACCGGGGTTTGTACCTGTGCCGCCCCAGGCTGCGAGCACTTCTCCCAGAGGCGAGAACTTCTGGATCCGATCGTTGCCTGAGCTGAATGGATGCGCATCTGAAACGTAGACGTTGCCACTCGCATCCAGGGCAAGGTCATAGCCGATCTCGGTTGATTCGCCGGTGCCGGTGCCGACAGTGTGCCACTGGGCGAGCGGCTTCCCGTCCGGCGAGAGCTTCTGGACTCGATGATTCCCAACGTCAGCCACATAGATGACACCCTGCTGATCAACCGCGATGCCAACAGGAGTCAGGAACTGGCCGGGCGCCGACCCGAACGTGCCCCATTGCGCCAGCGGCACGCCTGCCGGCGAGAACTTCTGGATCCGGCTGTTGTCTCCGGCGGACTGTGTCCCGACCTCGGTGACGTACAGGTTGCCATTCGTGTCAAAGGCCAGTTTGTCCGGGCCCTCAAGCTGGCCCGGGTTCGGTCCACGTCCTCCCCACTGCGCCAGCAGATTGCCGGAGGTGGAGTACTTATAGATCAGGTCGTCGTCGAACTGCGCCAGGTATAAGTTGCCATGCCCATCGAGGGTTACGCCGGTGATGCCGAGGTTGCGAACACCGCCCCCAGGCTTGACCGTGATGACGACCTGCCAGGTGCTCTGACTCGAG